>Ga0082212_10004864_pt1 | contig 18544 bp, 17 predicted proteins | sample TergutNt197P3_FD_71548 | JGI IMG/M metagenome (GOLD analysis project Ga0082212, IMG submission 71548) | Neocapritermes taracua P3 segment gut microbial communities from Petit-Saut dam, French Guiana - Nt197 P3 | ecosystem: Host-associated > Arthropoda: Insects > Digestive system > Gut ...
GGCTGCTGTCATGAGGTTTTCGGCACACAGGAGCTGCTTGCGGCTATGGTACGGCGCGAAAACGGAGATGCCGCCGCTCGCGGCGACATCCACGTTAATGTATTGGGAATCAATCACTTCACATGGTTTGACCGCGCTTCGTATAAAGGGAATGACCTCATGCCTATGTTTGCGCGTTTTGCCGATGAGTTTTATGACGATGGATTTTCCGGCGGCGAAAATGTTCCTCACAAGAATTTTTCATGCTCTAACCGTGTAAAGTTCGACTTGTTCCGCCGTTACGGACAGATTGCCGCCGCCGGCGACCGTCATTTGTCGGAGTTCATGCCCTGCGATATGTACGCGAAAGACCCCGAAACCGTTGAGAAATGGGGATTTCATCTTACAAGCGTTGATTGGCGCGTTGCCGACAGGGCGGAGAAAGCCGAAACAACGGCGCGTCTTGCCGCCGGAAAAGAAAAAATAGAGCTGAAGGCATCGGGCGAAGAGGGGATTCTGCTTATAAAGGCATTATGCGGTCTGACCCGCGTGGTCAGCAATGTAAATCTGCCGAACACTGCCGGACAGATAAACAATCTGCCCAAGGAAACGGTGGTTGAAACTAACGCGCTGTTTTCGCGCGATGACGTAAGACCCGTTATTGCGGGTGAACTGACTGACGGCATAAAAGAGCTTGTAATGCCCCATGCGGAACGGCAGACAGAAATTTTACGCGCGGCGTTAGACTGCGATATAGAAGCCGTCCGCCGCCTGTTTGCGCGTGACACACTGCTGAACCGCCCGGAAGCGGATTTGCGCGAGTTAGCCGATGATATGATACGCAATACGCTTGACGTATTGCCGGACGGGTGGAGGTAATGTATGAATCTAAGCGATATTCAGCTGCGTGACCCGTTTGTTCTGAAACATGACGGGCTTTATTACCTTTACGGCTCAACAGATAAAAACATATGGTTCGGCGATGGTATAGGCTTTGACACCTATTCAAGTTCCGACTTGATTCACTGGGACGGTCCGTTTCAGGCGTTCCGCCCGCCCGCCGGGTATTGGGGGACGAGTAACTTCTGGGCACCTGAGGTCTACGAGTACAACGGCGCGTTCTATATGTTAGCGTCATTTATCGGCGATGGGTATATGCGCGGCACAGCCGTGCTGAAAGCGTCATGCCCGAAAGGTCCGTTCCTGCCTTGGAGCAACGGCGCGGTTACCCTGAAGGATTGGATGTGCCTTGACGGCACACTATATATAGACATGGACGGTTCGCCGTGGATGGTATTCTGTCATGAGTGGGTGCAAATCGGAGACGGCACAGTATGCGCCGTCCGTTTAGATAATGATTTGTCACGCGCCGTTTCTGAGCCGGTCGTGCTGTTTAAGTCATCGGACGCGGCATACAGCCGTCAGGCGTATTCCCCGACAAATGATGTCCGGGGGTATGTGACAGACGGGTGTTTTCTTCACCGTTTGTCAAATGGAAAACTGATTATGCTGTGGTCATGCGTTGGCGAGAACGGCTACTGTCTCGGCTATGCCTTGTCGGAAACGGGATGCCTAAGCGGGCAGTGGACACAAACGGAAACGCCGCTGTTTGCCGATGACGGCGGTCACGGCATGGTTTTCCGCGCGTGTGACGGGCGTTTGCTGCTCGCGCTTCACCGCCCGAACAAAACGCCCAACGAGCGGGCGGTGTTTATTGAACTGGAAGAAGCGGAGAATGGATTGAGGGTGTTATGATGGACGGTGTTACCATTTATCAAAATTCAAAAACCGAGTATGACGGCTATACATTATATATTGCTAAAGACAACCGCGAAAAGTTTCTTGTTGTGCGCGGTAACGGCAAGGCGTTTAGGGCATTTGAGGGTTATGTGACGGAGGACGGCTCTGCCAAACGCTGTCCGCTGTCAAACGCGAACGCTAAGACCCTGCGGGAACTTTTTCCGTTCACCGCGCCGTCACGCCACAGAGGAAAGGCGTTTACCATCGGATTAGGCGACCGCTTGGGATTAGCGTCAGCCGGGCATATCCGCCTGTTGCAAGGCACGGATGTCTTTCCCGTCTTGGCGCAGCAATCCATGCGGGAATTGAATCTTACCGGGCGGACATATGAAGATGTGCTGTCGGCGGCGGCGTGGGCCGTGTTTCAGGAGGGTTGGCGCGGCGGCTACGGCGCGGACGGCGACCATTTGAAAACACCCGATGAGATTAAATACGCGCTTGACTGCGGATTTACGATGATAACTCTTGACTGTTCCGAGCATATACGCCATATCGAGGGGGGAACTCCCGAAGAAATTTACGGCGGCGCGATAAAGTATACCATCGACATCTATAACCTGCTTCTGCGCGGCAGGGAGATTGACTTTGAACTCTCCATAGACGAAACAACGTTCGCCACCACGCCGGAAGCGCATATTTATGTCGCGCGGGAACTTGAAAAGGCGGGCGTTGAGTTGACGAGCCTCGCGCCGCGTTTCTGCGGCGAGTTTCAGAAGGGTATAGACTACAGGGGTGATTTGAACGGATTTGAAAAGGATTTTGCCGCTCACGCGCAAATAGCGCGGGACATGGGCTATAAATTGAGCATACACTCCGGCAGTGATAAATTTTCAGTATTTCCTGTTATTTTTCGAGAGACAAAAGGAAATGTTCACCTGAAAACGGCAGGTACAAACTGGCTTGAAGCTCTGCGTGTAGTTTCTCAGACCAATCCTCGGCTATTTAGGGAGATAACGCGATTCGCGCTTGAAAACCTAATCGAAGCGAAAAAATACTATCATATCACCGAAAACACGGCTAACATTCCGGATGTTGAAACCATTGGCAACGAAGATTTACCGTTGCTTCTGGACAGCGATGACGCGCGTCAGGTTCTGCATATAACATACGGGCTGATTCTGTCGGCTAAAGACGCGAACGGTAAAACTGTTTTCAAAGACAGCATTTACTCCGTGCTTTTTCAACATGAGGACGATTATCACGCCGCGTTGGAAAAACGGATAAGGCGGCATCTGCCTTGAGGTTCGAGAGCTGCATTAACCTCTGCTAAAAACATCATTGATGTTTCGGTAGAATTAGGCTATAATGTAATTGAGGTGTATGGGATGAATCAGAATGTGACATATTGGATTGATATGGCGGAGTATGACTTGGAAACTGCAAGAGCCATGCTCTTAACAAAACGGTATTTGTACGTTGCCTTCATGTGTCACCAAACCATTGAAAAATCACTGAAAGCCATAATAGCCGGAACAGATGATAATAATGAACCGCCAAAGATACATAACCTTGTAAGGTTGACTGAACGTTCCGCTTTGTCTGAGGAGCTTTCACCTCAGCAAAAGAAATTCATTTCGATGTTAGCCCCAATGAATGTAGAGGCGCGATATACGGCTTACAAGGAGGAAATAGCTTCCGGCTTATCCGAAAAGAAATGTGCCGAGCTAATCAAGGAAACGGAGGATTTGTATTCATGGATAAAGCAGAGATTATCAGTAACGTAAAACGTTATGCGATAGAAGTTCAAAAAGAGCTGCGTCCTGACGCTATTGTTCTATTCGGCTCATATGCCAATGATACTGCAACAGAAGACAGTGATATTGATGTTGCGGTCATCGTAAATGAGCTTGAAGGAGACCGCTTGGAAGCAGCGGCTAGATTGAGTTATTTAACATGGGACATAGATACACGAATTGAGCCTATTCTACTGGACAAATCAAAAGCGCGTATCAGCTTTGTCAATGAAGTGCTGCGTACAGGGGAACTGATTACAGTATAACAAACTAAACATACACACAAAAGCAGTCGGAGGTCTCCGGCTGTTTTTTGTGTGGATTGTGTCCTGTCATTGGCGTTTGAAAATTTTGAGAGAGAAGTTTGATTCATAGGACTTGACAAAAACGCGATTATCGGTTAAAATATAGAAAGTTGACCGCTAAACTTAACTCTCAATTTGTGTAATATGACGATGAATGGCGGTTTTTACTTATATATTTACATTTATAAGGGGGATTAGAAATGAAAAAGTTCATCAGATTTTTATCCGTTATCACGGCTCTGTGTATTCTGCTCGCGGCTTGCTCTTCCGAGACGGCAGATACAGGCGGCGTAACAGGCTCGCCGCCAACGCCGGACACCTCCAATACGTCCGCCGCGCCGCCGACCGAGCTTGAGGACATATCCGGCGATGTCATCGATGCCGATTTGACCTGCACGATTCAGTTGGGCAACTGGCCGCCGGATACCGCGCCCGCGGCGGAACTGGCTCTGTTTGAGGGCTACAAGGCCGCTATGGAGAGACAGTATCCCAATGTCACCGTTATCCCGTCATACTACTCCTATACATTGGCAAACTACGTGCCGATGGCTAAGGGAGGCACTGCGCCGACCCTGTTCCAACCGCCTTTCACAGACCCTCAGCTGCTGATAGGTCAAGACCTTGCGGGCGATGTGACCGATGCGTTGAAACAGTTCGGACTGCTTGATAAATTCAGCCCCAGTTTCATTGAGCTGTTGGGCGATGAAAACGGGCGGATTTACGGACTTCCGCGTGACGGATACGTTTTAGGACTGCACATCAACATTAACTTGTTTGAAGAGGCGGGGCTTATGACGGATGACGGGCTTCCGATGTTCCCGAAAACCCTTCAAGAGATGGCGGAATACGGTCAAATCATCCGTGAAAAGACCGGCAAGGCGGGGCTTGTCTTCCCGGCGAGCGAAACATACGGCGGATGGCTCTATACCAATATAGCGTGGAACTTCGGCGCGGTGGGCGAAAACGCCTTGGAAATACAAAACGCCGATGGACGTTGGGTTGCCAATTTCACATCCGATGCGGCGGTTGCCGCGATGGAATACTTGAAATCCCTGCGTTGGGAGTATGACATCCTCAACGCCGATGCTACAACGACCGACTGGGCGGGCGCGCATTCGGCTCTCGGTACGGGCGAGGCGGCTATGAACTTCGCCGCCGATGACTCTGTGGCAGAACCGACCGCCGGAAAGGGTCTTGCGGTTGATAAATTCGCGCTGATTCCGTTCCCTGCCGGCCCGGGCGGGGCTTACGCGCTCACGGGCGGCACTTGCTTTATGTTCGCCCCGAATACAACTATTGATGAGGCCGTTGCGTCTCTGGCTTTTCTGAAACTTATCGGAATGCTTCCCTATGTGACGGACGACACCGTTGCGGGTATGCGAGCCGGGTCGGCCGCCAAGCGCGAGCGCGGCGCACCCGTACTGCCGCCAATCCCGGCTTGGAACGATGCGGAATTTACCGCTATGCAGCGTCAAATCGCGGAGGAGTACGCCAACGTTGATATGCGCCTGTACAATGACTTTTTCGACTCTTTCACAGACGGTTCGATTGCCCTAAAGGGCGAAGAACCCGTATTCGCGCAGCAGCTTTACAGAGAACTGACCGCGGTAGTTCAGAATGTCATTACCAGAGAAGAGTCCGATGTTCACAGACAGCTTGAAAGGGCGCAGGAGAGGTTTCAAGAATACTTGGACGATGAAATAAACAGGTAGTATTTATGCCGCTTAAGGGGATTATTCATAATCCCCTTTTGCGCGATAATGCCGAGAGGAGATGATTTGGTGAACAGAACCCGCATATCGGCGCGATGGAGGCAGCAGATTACGAGCTGGTTGATTATGCTGCCGGGTATCGCGCTATTCGCGTTTTTCCTATGGGGTCCTCTGCTTCAAAGCGTTCGCATGAGCCTGTACAGGACAAGGAATATTGAGCTTGTAAATTTTGTATGGTTCGACAATTACATAAGCGTTTTTAAGCGCGAGGAATTTCATCAGGCGTTGCTCAATACTTTTTCCTATACGTTTTGGTCTCTGCTTCTCGGGTTCTTTATCCCAATCTTCATGGCTCTTGTAATCGGGGAAACGGTGCGCGGCAAAGGGTTTATCCGTACCGCCGCATATATACCGAATATCCTGCCCGGGCTTGCCGCCGTGATTTTGTGGACGGCGTTTTTCTCAGCCGAGCGGACGGGCGTAATCAACATTCTGCTTGGGAAGCTGGGTATTGAGCGCATGGCGTTCCTCAGTGAGGCAAGCCTTGTCATACCGATTATAGTAATCACCGCAACGTGGAAAGGGGCGGGCGCGACCGCGCTTATTTACATGGCGGGGCTTGCCGGAATTAACCCGGAGCTGTACGAGGCCGCCACCATAGACGGCGCGGGTATCTGGAGACGTATCCGCCATATAACACTGCCCGCCATTTTCAGCTTGGGCAGCACTATGCTGATTTTACAAATCATTTCCATCTTCCAGATAATGTACGAGCCGCTCGTTCTCACCAAAGGCGGCCCCGATAACGCATCCCTCTCGCTTATGCTGCTGATGTGGCGTTACGCTTTCGGAGGGACGATGGACTTCGGCAGGGCTTCCGCCGTGGCGGTCATCATCTCAGTGATTTTACTCGCGTTTACCGTCCTGTACTCCATAGTCAATCGGCGTAAGACCGACTGGGAATAGGAGGAGTTATCAGATGAAACAAGAAGAATATAGCTTGCCTCCCCGCACGGGGGTCATACGCGATTTTGACGGGTATACGGTCGGCGTTAAAGTCGGGATGGCGTTTATCTACATAGCTTGCGCGTTAATCGTAATAGTCTCGCTCTTTCCGATAATCTGGGTCATGCTGGCGGGATTTAAGGATTTGCGGGAATATATGTCGAGTACCGCTATCATCCCAAACGCTTTTGATTTTTCGCGGTATACAAAGACATGGACGCAGCTCAGTGTCACGCAGAATTACCTCAACTCCTTATATGTCATCATAGGCTGCGTACTATGCGCTCTTATCTTCAACGGCCTTTTAGCTTACGGTCTCGCCATCTTGAAGCCGAAAGGACACAAGATTGTCAACAGTTTGGTTATGGTCTCGCTCCTGATTCCCGCCACTATCAGCTTAGTGCCGCTTTTTATGAATATACAGAACTTCAAACTGGGCGGCTTTTTCACGCCGCTGTGGCTTGCGGCGGGCGCGAACGCCTTTTTCGTCATTCTGTTCCGCCAGTTTTTCCAATCCCTTCCGTCTTCTATTATTGAGGCCGGGCGAATAGACGGCTGTTCGCAATTACAGACATTTTACAAAATTGTTCTGCCGCTCTCAAAGCCGATTTGCGTGGTTGTGACTATCTTCGCCATCAACGGAGCGTGGTCGGACTTCCTGCTGCCGTATCTTGTACTGGGGGGCAGTAAGTGGCAGACGGTTATGGTACGTCTGTTTATATTCAGCACTCAGCAAACTATCAATTATGACGACTTGATGCGAGCGGTCGTGTTTTCTATGATTCCGCCGATTATTATCTTCTTTATCTTCCAGAAAAAGCTAACGGAAAATATCGTGACGGTTGGCATAAAGGGCTAAACAAAAGGGGGCAGACATTTTGGCAAAAGCAGCCGATAAATATTTCCAAACAGATCCATGGAAAATCATTGAACATGGGTTTGACCCCGCTTACGCGCGTGTCAGCGAGTCTGTTTTCGCGCTGTCGAACGAGAGTATCGGCGTACGCGGCAGTTTTGACGAGGGCGGGAGTACCGACAGCTTAAGGGGCGCGTATGTAAACGGCGTATATGAGCTTGAGGATTTGCCGCGTTCCTATCGCGGTATCGTGGATAAAACCCACTTTATGATTCCGGCGGCGGACTGGCTCGCAACCGAAATTTCGGTTGATAATGAAGTGCTTGACCTTGGAAAAGTACGGTTCAGCGAGTTTGTCCGCGAACTGGATATGCGTTCGGGAACGCTTTCGCGTTGTTTTATATGGCACACAAAGTCAGGCAAAGACCTAAAGCTGAATTTCCTCCGTTTTGCGGACATGACCCATGGGGAACGCGCCTATCTGCGCGTTACTCTTGAACCGCTCAACTTTTCGGGAATCGCCGAACTGTCGGCGGGCATTACCTTTGACGTTAAACACGAAGGGCGCAACGCCTGTTTCTGGGGCGAATGCCATACTGAAGCCACGGATTCGTCTTACGCCGTTCAATCCCGCACGCTGTCATCGGGGCAGGAAGTATTTGCCGCCGCGCTGTTGAATTATTCCGGAAAGCCAATTTGCGGCGAGAAGTCGGTTTCCAGCGGCATAACGCTCAATCTCACACAGGGGAAGCCTGTCAATGTTGATAAAAGGGCGGTTATTCTCTTTGACGGTACGGATAAGGAAACTCTTTGGCAGACCGGACAGGAGGCATTACGGCACACCGCCGCCGTTTCCTTTGACGAAGCACTTGAAGCGCAGAGGGCGTACTGGACGGAATACTGGCGGCTCTCGGACGTGGTAATCGAACCCTCTGGGGCGGATGTTACGGACGCTGTGGCGGAGGAACAGCAGGGCATACGTTTTTGCAGCTTCCAAATGGCGCAGACATATAAGGGCGGCAGTGTGCGCCACAATATCGGCGCAAAAGGCTTGACGGGCGAAGCCTATAACGGTCACGCCTTTTGGGATACGGAGGCCTGCTGTCTGCCGTTTTACCTCTTTTCCAACCCGGCGGCGGCAAAAAGCCTGCTCATGTTCCGTTATAATACACTCGAGCGGGCAATCGAGCGGGCAAAGATGCTTGATTGCAAGGGTGCTTGTTATCCAATCGCCACGCTGAACGGCGACGAGGCGTGCAACCTCTGGCAGCACGCCAGCCTGCAATTCCATCCCAACACCGCCGTTGCGTATGGTATATGGCATTACACGCATATCACCGGGGACACCGAATTTTTATGGGAATACGGTGCGGAGATTCTTTTAGAAATCTCACGTTTTCTTGTCAGCCGCGCCGCGCAAAACCCGCACACAGGAGAATATGGCTACTACGGCGTTATGGGGCTTGACGAGTTTCACATGATGGTTAATAATAACGCATATACCAACACTATGAGCAAGCGCACACTCGAATATGCCGCCGAAACACTGCAAACCCTGCGTTCCGAACAGCCGGAGGCATATGCGGCACTCGTTAAAAAAACGGGACTTTTGGAAGATGAAACAGAGACGTGGAAGAAAATCGCGGGACATATGGCACTGCCGATGACTGAGGACGGTCTTATCGAACAGCATGACGGGTATTTTGACCTGCCGCACATAGACATCCACGCCATACCCATTTCAGAGTTCCCGCTCTATAACCACTGGTCATATGACCGCATATACCGCACGGATATGATTAAGCAGCCGGATGTGCTGATGCTCTTATACTTATACAACTCCTCGTTTTCTCACGAGATTAAACGGATTAACTACGAGTTTTATGAGCCGCGTACCATCCATGAGTCGTCTCTATCTCCCGCCATACATTCCATAATGGCGGCGGAGCTTGATAAAATGGAGGAAGCAACGGAGTTTTTCGGCTATGCCACGCGCCTTGACCTTGATAACTACAACCGCAACACGAGAGAGGGATTGCACACAACGTCAATCGCAATGGCTTGGATTAACATCGTCTACGGTTTTGCCGGACTGCGAAGTGACGGCGAAATCTTGAGATTCGCGCCGCGTCTGCCAACTCGTTGGAAAACCCTGCGGTTTTCTCTCGCGTGGCAGGATAGGGTACTGGAAATCGAAATGCGAAAGGAAAAGACCCTGTTCACCGTAACGCGGGGCGGTACAATGGAATTTGAAGTCTATGAGAAGAGATACACGGTCGGCGCGGACGGTTTAACAGTCGGCGTGTAACAGAAAAATATGGAGGAGAACTATGTATTTGAAAAAGGGGAACAGGTTATACGTCAGGGTTGACACAGCCGGAGAAAAAGATATGACACCTAAGGACATCGAGGATCATTTGACCTATGTAAAGAATATTGCGGAAGAGCGGTATTTCATAGGCGGCGCGTTTTCAAACATAAATGGCGGGTTGTGCCTTTTTGAATCGGATAATCTTGAAGAAGCACAAAAAATTGCTCAGAATGACCCGATTATTCAAAGAGGGTTTTACCAATGCGAGGTTTACGAATGGGAACTAATGGTTTTGTCAGAAGAAATTGATAAATAGACAAAATACGGGAGGTCAGCCGTTTGGATATTTGGAGTTATACGCAGAGCGGATATAGAGAGGAAGACACGGTAACAAATGGCAACCGTTTCCTTGTCGGCAACGGATATATGGGGTATCGGGGTACGATGGACGAATGGGGCAAAAGCGAATTTGCCGCCGTCAACCTCGCGGGTGTCTACGACCAAAACGGCGATAAATGGAGAGAACCCGTCAACGCCCCCAACGGTCTGTTCGCGGTTCTCAGCGTCAACGGCGAGACGGTCGCGCTTGGAAAGACCACGGCGCAAAAACATACTCAAACCGTGCATTTCCGAAGAGGTACGCACAGCCGCGATACCCTGTTTGCCCCTGTGCGGATACGGAGCGAGCGTTTTGTTTCGATGGCGGAGAAGCATCTTCTCTGCTCCCGCCTGACGCTAACTTTTAGTGAGGATTGCCAAGCGGAACTGCTGACCGGAATTGTGACAGACATATGGGACATAAACGGTCCTCATTTATTTAACTATACCTATCAAGCCGATTCGATACTGCTCGCGGAAGCCCGCACGGGCGAGCTGAATATCCCTGTCGCCGCCGCGCAGTCTGTGAAAGCCGGCTTTGACTGTGCGGAAAAGCGCGAGAGTACGGAGACTGGAGTTTACCGCCGTCTTTCTTTCAACGCGGAAGCCGGGAAAAGTTATGTAATAGACATCTTTTCCGCCGTGTTTACCGGACTTGATGATAAAGAGCCGGGAAAACAGGCGTATTCACTCTGCCAAAAGGCGGCTGAGAGCGGTTTTGAGAGCCTTTTGTCCGCCCATCGGGCGGCGTGGGAGGAGCTTTGGCAGAACTCAGCCGTGGAACTGCAAGGATGTGACGAAGCCGCCCGCGCTCTCAATGCCAGCCTGTACCATCTGCACAGCATTGCACCGCGCCACGCTTCCGCTCTGTCAATCCCGGCACGGGGACTGTCGGGGCAGACGTATAAAGGCGCGGTTTTTTGGGATTCGGAGATATTTCTCTTCCCGGTATTTGTACATACCGAACCCGAACTAGCCAAAACCCTGTTGCGCTATCGTATTGAAACACTGCCGGGCGCGTTGAAGAAAGCCGCCGAATACGGTTATCGGGGCGCGTTTTATCCGTGGGAGAGCCAAGAGGGCGGCGCGGAAGGTTGTACAGACTACAACGTGGTGGATGTATTCACCCACCGTCCCGTTCGCACATATTTCCGCGATAAGCAAATTCACATCAGCGGCGACATAGCATACGCTCTTTGGCGGTATTACGAGATTACCGGGGATTTGAGCCTTATGCGCGAGGGCGGCGCGGAAGTGATATTGCAGTGCGCCCGCTTCTATCTGTCACGCGCCCACAGTCGCCTCGATACGGATAAAGTAGAGCTGTTGGATGTCATCGGTCCGGATGAATATCACGAGCGGGTCGGCAACAACGTTTTTACCAATCAAATGGCGGCACACTGTATCGCCTGTTCGCTCGAACTGCCAGAGCTGTTCCCCGATTCGAGTTTTTTCGATGACCTTATAAAAAAACTGGACTATGAAGATGATTTTAACTTGCTGAAGAAATTACTCCCCTTACTGCGTCCCGCTTTTGAGGAGGGTGAGATTATCGAGCAGTTTGACGGGTATCTCGAATTAGAGGATTGCGATTTAGAAACTGTGCGAGGCCGTTTGCTGGACGAGCGGGAGTATTGGGGTACAAATCACGGCGTGGCGGCGCACACGCGAATTATCAAGCAAGCAGACGTAATCGCCATGATGGCACTCTTTCCCTCACAATTCTCAGATAAAACGGTCGAGCGCAACTGGCGTTTTTACGAACCGCGCACAGAACACGGCTCAAGCCTGTCTTCGTGTATGTACGCGCTGACGGCTTGCCGTTTCGGGCAACCCGACTTGGCGTGGGAGCATTTTATCAAGACCGCGTCCATCGACTTGGAGGGCGGCGGTAAAAACTGGGCGGGCGAAATCTACATCGGCGGCACTCACCCGGCGGCGAACGGCGGCGCGTGGATAATTGCCGTGTTGGGTTTCGCAGGGCTGTCGGTGCTGAACGGGGAGTTAACGGCGAACCCACGTTTGCCGTCACAAATTAAATCACTGCGTTTTCCCGTAACGTTGCGCGGGAAAAGGGTGTGTGTCACCGTCACCCATGACGGATGGACGGTCGAATAAACGCAAAAAACCACCCTTTCGGGTGGTTTTTTCAACGTTATTATTCGTAAACCTCTATTTCGGAAGCCTGCGCTCCGTTGGAGCGGCCCGAAGACTTTTCCGTGAATATAAATTTGACGAAACGCGCCGAAATAGGGTCAAAGTCTATGCGGACAATATTACCGGAATCGGGATTAAACTCATGCCGCGCGTCAGGCGCGACAACGGTAAAGTTTTCGCCGTCAGTGCTGACTTGAACGGTGAAGCCTTGGGTGCGAGCCTCCCATATCGGGGCGGGATTGAGGCGTACACCGACCGTTTGTATAGTGTATGTCCCCTCTAAGTCGATGGTGAGTACGGCGGGAAGCCCCTTGCTCTCCCAATAAGAAGTCAAATCGCCGTCCGTCACGTTGGCGGGGTCGTAGACCTCGGTGAACTCGCCGGAACTTACGGATTTGCCCGCCGCGAGATTGTCGCCCTCGGGCAGCTTTACCCAAGCCTCTTCCGGGTCGGGGAAGATACCCGGGCGTTCCGCTCCGGCTTGGTCGGGAGCTTCAAGCACCGTTAAATCAACGATAGGCGGGGCTGTTCCCTCAATCAACACTTCTCTTTCTATGGGTTCGAGCGTTTCGGGTTCGGTAAAAAACGCGATGGCGGCAACAATCAGCGAAACCGCGATTACCGCGATGAATACAATAGTTAGAATCTTATTCATTCCATCCACCTCATTCCACAACGATATTATGGACAAATTCGTTAACATTTGCCCTCAGAGCCGTCAAATCGGTTATTTTTTCGCCGAGAATCGTCACATTGCGTATGGTGACATTTTCGATGCCATGATTTTCGTTATGCCCTAAGAACCGTGATTCGGGAATCGCTCCGTCCTCGGTGTTCAAAACGGTTAAACCGTCAATGAGTATGTCACGGATAGAACCCCATTCGTCGCGGACAGCCGTCCAACCGGATTTGTTCATATGAAACTCAATCAGCTCTTTGTTAACGCCGTTGTCGCCCTGCATAAAGGCGTTCTCAACTATGATATTCCGATATGTGATGTCATGTATAAAGGCATCATCGCTGTTGTGGATACTAATGACGGGCTTGTGAAAATTATAGAGTACGGTTATATCCTTGAAAAGCACATCTGAAATTTCGGGCTTTATGGTAAGCCCTTTGTTAGTCTCGTAGCCGATTTCCATTGACTGCGCCAAATCTGTCCAGATTTGAATCCTCTCAAAGGTAATATCCTTGGTAGAGCCCGAATAGTTCTTTAACACAAGACTGTCGTCCCATGTACGGGCAAAGGAATCGGTAACGGTATGGTTTTTGCAGGACTGGAATGTGAACCCATCGCCGTTTTGACGAGCAGAAATGATTTTTACGTTGGATATATGCGCGTTTTCAGTGGCGTATGAATTGAAATTCCAACAGTTGGCGTTGGCGATAATGAAGCCTTCGGCGGTGATATTTTTACTGTTGCGGATGTCTATGGGGACACGGGCATACGAACCGGGCTGATTATGACCGGGGAAGTCAGAGCCGTCGATTATACCGCGCCCGCGTATGGTTACGTTGACGGCGTTATCGACTATAACGACCGAGTTAACCACCGCGCCGCCCGATATATACAGCGTCTGGTCGCTCTTTAGGGCGATAGCGTCAATAGCCCAATGACCCGGCTCGATAAAGAATACATTCGGGTCGTTTTTGTCGGGGATGTCGGTCTCGATGGGGTTTGCGAAAATATGTGTGGCTTTGTTGACATGATTGTTATAAATCACGGTATAGAACCCCGGCTCGGTGACGGAAAAGGTAACGCGCCCGTCTTTGACCTCGGGTACGATGCCGTGGCTTGACGGCAGGACGGCGGCACTCTCGACAGCCTTGCCCAATCCGGGCATTTCGATTTCAACGGTGACTTTACCCTCGAAGTCAAAATATGTCATCGGCGTGTCTGAGGGTATGGTATTCGCGTTCCATATATGCTCGTGGTTTACCATGACATCATAGACAAACAGCTCGTTGCCGTTTGCGAAAATCGAGGCTGTTTTTGACGATGTCATCGTTTTCGGCCCTTCATAGAGCGTTAGCTTTGACGGCGGTCCTTCGGCTTGATACTCATACACGGGAATCTCAATGACTTCGCGTTCCGGAGCGGTCTTTGAGCGCGGGGCTTTGTCCGCCGCAAACATAAAAACGGCGAATGACGCGCACAGAACCGCCGCCGCGCCAAGGCAAATTACGGGGACAGAAAGATTTTTATTCCATTCCATTCTATTGATACCTCCCAACAGATTTATGTCGGTTATTACAGGTTGAACGCTAAACTATTGATAGTATACAATATGTATCGGATTATTGCAAGTGGTTTTAAGAATGTTATACAAAAAAATTAACAGAAAGTCTTGACAAGAATCAAATTCTTTGATAGACTGCGTATATATAGGTTTAGCGTTCAACTTAAATTATGAAGGAGAAAGATGTCATGAAAAGAAACCTCTGCTTATTTCTCGCGTTTCTGATGGTACTCGCTTTCGCAGCCGCCTGCGATACCGGCAGCGCGACACCGGAAGCAACCCCCGCGCCCGCAACCCCTGCACCCGCGACCCCCGCACCTGAACCCGAACCCCCCGCCCCGGTCATCCCCGATGTTTTCCTGTGGGATAACTTCACAGACCGTGACCCGAACAACAAACCCGACACAGCCCCCAACGGCGCGCCGATTTGGTGGGACAACTGGGCTAACATGAGAGCAAGCGTTGACAACAATATCGCTCAGATTCAATTCAGACCCAGAGACTTTGATCCCGACGACTTTGACGACTTGGACGATTATTACGCCAGAGCCGCCGACTGGATGGGCAACTGGGGTGAGGCGATTGATATGTGGTCGCTTGACGGAATCTCGTATTGCAGGTATTTCACAATCCGCATGAGCGGCGCGGACGGCGGCGAAGAGAGCAAACTGATGCTCCACTTCCAGCCGGAAGACGGTCCATCGTTTGTTAAGCGTTTCAGTGACCTTGTAACGAAAGACGGCGGCAATGTGCAGATTACTACGGATATGCAGGACATAGTCATTGACTTGCAGGCCTCGGGCTTCCCCGGCATGACAAACAGAATGCACATCCGCGCGTTTGCCGAATGCACAGTCAATCTCGATGAACTTTACTTCTCCGACCCCATAGCTCCGATTGACACCACAAGCCAAGAGACAATCCTCGGCGGCTTCACAGTAGAAGCAATCGGGAACCCCGCAGACCTGCCCATTAAGGACTATGTCGCGGCGGTAAGCTAATCAAATTCAATCAGCGTTTCAAGGGGCGGACTTGAGTCTGCCCCTTGTTGTTGACAAAAGTCGATTTATTCATTAAAATAGAGACAGATAATTTAGATGCGGGAGAGCAGACTGTGATAACATTGAAAGATATAGCGCGAGAGGCCGGCGTTAGCATTACCACGGTTTCCAATGTCATTCATAACAGGAAAAACCGTGTCTCCCCCGAACTGGTGGCGAAGATACAAGAGATAATAAGCAATGAGAATTATGTCCCCAGTATGACCGCGCGTACTTTGGCTAAAAATACGTCGCCGATTATCGGGTTCATTAATCATTTGGTGCCGCAGCGCGTTGGCGGGTTTATGGCAGACCCGTTTCACAACACCTTCATCGGCAGCATCGAGAACTGTACCCGTGAGAAGGGTTATTTTGTCATGGTGCGGACGGTAGAGGATTCTTACGGCTTGGAAACCATACACCGCAACTGGAATTTTGCGGGTATCATCCTTGCGGGTATGTTCAACGATGATTTTTTTGAGCGTGTACGCACTATCGGTATCCCATACGTCCTGATAGACAGCTATATAGACCTGCCCGAAGTGCATAACGTGGGGTTGGAGGATCAAAAAGGCGGGTATATAGCCACGCGGCATCTGCTTGAGCGCGGACACCGCGTCATTGCATTCACCTCACCCATAATACGCAAGGACGGCGTTGTGGAAAGGCGGTTGGACGGATATAAGCAAGCCTTGGAGGAGTTTGGCGTTCCCTATGACCCAACACTTGTTTTTGAGCAGGAAATCTCGGTCGATGAGGGCATGAAACTGGGGCGGCACTTGAGCGGAGTGGAGGAAATAACCGGAATATTTGCCTCGGCCGATATATTGGCGGCGGGTATCATAGCGGGTCTGCGCGAGGCGGACGTTAGTGTGCCGGATGATAAATCCATAGTCGGCTTTGACGACAACTATCTGTGTCAGATTACACACCCGCGCCTTACAACCATCCATCAGGATGTGGAAATGAAAGGAACTATTGCCACCGAAATGATAGTGAATCAGCTGCAGGGAGTACCAATTAAGGAGAGCAAGGTCATACTGCCCGTACATCTGGTGGAGCGGGAAAGTGTGAGATTTAATCGGAGATGAATATGAAACTATACGTAAAACAAAAAGTGTTCTCATGGCGCGACCGCTTCTTCGTCAAGGACGAAAACGGCAGTGACAGATATGCCGTTGAGGGTGAAATCCTCTCACTGGGAAAGAAGCTGCACGTCTATGATATGAACGGGACGGAGGTTGCGTTTATCCGCCAGAAGGTCATGTCTTGGCTGCCCAGATTCTTTGTGGAAGTTAACGGGCGCGTGGTCTGCACGATTGTCAAGGAGCTTACCTTATTCAAGCAGCGATACCGCTTGGAGGGACTGCCTTGGCATTTGGACGGCGACTTTTGGGCGCACGAGTATTCACTGGTTGAAAACAATCGGCAAATCATGCGTCTGTCAAAGAAATGGTTTAGTTGGGGTGACAGCTACGAGTTGGACATCGCCGACCCGCAGAACGAGTTAATGTGTCTGTGCGTTGCGCTGGCGGTGGACTGCGCCCTTGCCATACAGAACGCGGCGGCCGCTTCCGGCGGATGAGCCGGATTGAAACAGCGGGAATTTACGGCGCATTTTTGGCGTGAGTTCCACGCAATAACGCTTGACAACTTGAAAGTCTTATGCTACAATACGTTTCAGATAAACGCGCGAGTGGTGGAATTGGCAGACTCGCTAGATTCAGGTTCTAGCCAACCATTGATTACCTAATCTCTTTTAACCTTATCTAATATCGCGGAAACCTTTGAATTGCAAGGGATTGATGGTAGTGTCGATTCATTATTAATCGAAACCCTTATAGCTCTAAGGTTACATTTCTAACAGGTTTTGTTAGAAGTTTTGTTAGAAAAAACCGCCTCCAGTTTTGAGGATGCGGTTTTATTTTTATGTCGTTCTGCGATGAGAAACTTCACCAAGTTATATAACTCTGTTTACCTTTCGTGCAACAACCCCGGACGACAAACGTCCGGGGGTTATTATCTGCCATTATTAACCGTTTTTCTTTTATCTTATCCAATGAATTTTTATGCTCTCAGACTTTTCGACTGCCCCAAGCTCATGGTGGTCTGAGGTTAACAGTGTACCGTTATTCACGGAAGCCTCAGCTACAGCCATCGAATCAGCAACCGACATTTTATATGAAGCCTTCAGCCGTCCAGCTTCTTTCAGCACTTCTTCCGAAATTGTTTCGATGATGTTGATGTCGCTCTCTTTAATTTTCAAAAGAATGTCGTTTGCGATTTCCTTGCCACCCTTACGAAGTATACCGTAATAGACTTCAAAGAGGTTAATGATATTCATGGAAACTTTAACCGAACCGACTTTAGCCTGTCCGATGATGTCTCTCACAAATTCACCGCCGTCTTCTTCGTTGAGGACGGCTAAGAGTGCGCAAGCGTCTAAATAATATTTTTTCACGGCTCTAATTCCTTATCATGTCTCTTTTGCGCAAAATATTCCTCTTTCGTGAACAGTCCTTTCGGCAACAACCCCCATAACTCAGTGTGTTCAGTATTGGCAATCGGCGTAAGAGTAACCACTCCATTTTCTTCGCGCACTCGCACCCTGTCGCTGCGAAAGCGGCGATTTAGCGATTCCGGCAATGTTTTAACGTTTAGTATTACATCATCCATATTGTTCAGCTCCTTACATTCCAGTATACCCCAAATCCCTTCGTAATGCAATACCTAGCTGAATCGGGGAATGGACAATCGCGTTGACTAAAGAAAATCCAAGACAGAGAAAGGTAATTCGCGGGAATTAGGGTTACGGTTTTGCCTGAACTTCATCTTTGCTATGCCGAACTTGTTGTAAGCATCAACAAAAACATCAAGGACTGCTTTTAGTGTTTCAAGACTGCGCGGGAAACATCGGCTTCGACGCGCAAGTATCGGGATGTAATGTCTCAAATCTGCGTTGACACCCTCAACAGTAAAAGTATCATTCTTGTTGCTAACATTACGGATATGCTCACCCGGACAAACA
>Ga0082212_10004865_pt1 | contig 18544 bp, 19 predicted proteins | sample TergutNt197P3_FD_71548 | JGI IMG/M metagenome (GOLD analysis project Ga0082212, IMG submission 71548) | Neocapritermes taracua P3 segment gut microbial communities from Petit-Saut dam, French Guiana - Nt197 P3 | ecosystem: Host-associated > Arthropoda: Insects > Digestive system > Gut ...
AAAGCCAGGGCCATCGACAGGCCCAGGACCGCCAGGGCCGCCAGCCCCAGCCCTGGCCGGCGCCCGGCCCAAAAGCGGTGGAGCTTAACGGCCCAGGCGGCCATGCGCGGGCTCGGGCCGGGGTTGATTCAGGAGCACTTGGTCAAAAGTCAGAAAGGTGCGGCTGTTTTTCTCTTTCAATATGACCAGTCGGACGACCGGCCTTTCAAAAGCGAATTCAATCTGGATGGACTCGAGGTATTTGCGGGCTCCGGCCCGCCGGGGCCAGGCCGTGATGGTCAGGGGTTCGGGCCTGTCCAGGCTAACTTCGTAGGCGGCGGCCAGGGCCTGGGGGTCGAAATTCAGCCAGCCCAGTATGGCCCGGGCCACCTGGCCGGCGGCCTCGGCCTTCGCTTCCGGCTGCCGGACCGGGGCCTCGGGCGAGCCGCTTAAGATTTCAACCCGGCCTTCGGCCAATTCCAGGCGGGACCAATCCGGAGCTGTTTGTTCCCAAAGCAGGTAATCCGGGCGCGCGAAAAAAAAACGGCCCTCGGCCCGCATGGGCTCAGCCAGGTGGTCGAACCGCTTTTCCAGGCTGAAACGGCCGGCGGCGGAAACCTGGTCTCCCAGCCGTTTTTCCACTTCCCTAAGCCGGGAAAGGGCCGGCGATTCCGACCGGGCCGCGGCCGGAGGCGGCTGGACTGAAAATCCGGCCAGGACGGCCAGAAAAAAAATCCAGGCCCTCACGGTTCCTCCGCTCCGCCCCCGGCGGGACCGTCCTCTAGGGGATCACTCCAGGCCGAGCCGGAGCCGGGCACTAAAATCGTCATCTGCCCTTCGGCCAGAAGCCGCCCGGCCTGGAAGGCCCGGCCAGACACCACGGAAAAATCATCCACCCGGTTGAGCACCCGGGCCGCGACCTCGATGGGCGCCCCAGGTTCCGGCCGCCCGAAAAAACTCATTTTCTTGACCGCCACCAGAAAGCCGGCCTCATCGGCTGCGGCCACCGGCCCGTCTTTTCGGCGCCCGGCGGCCAGGGCGGCGAAGGTCTGGGCCGCCATTTCAAACAGCACCGTTTCCTCGACCCGGCCCCGGGAGTCCAAGAAAAGGCTGTCCGGCCGAATGACGGTGCGGCTGACGGCTTCGTCTTCGGAAAGGCCGATCAATTCCTCCACCGCCAGCATAGGCCTGCGGTGGGGGATCAGGCCGGCTATGGCCCGGAGCGGAGCGGCCCCGGGGTTTTCAAGCTCGGAAACCATCTTTATCTGATTTTGGCCAGACCGACATCAATGTCCTGCCGCAGATTGGTAACCCAAGTGTTATAACTCCTGTTGATGGTGTTTGTCGAGGCATCGTATTTGAGGTTGGAACTGTTTTTGTAAATGATGGAATAACTGGTCCCGCTGTAGGCGATCTCCACCTGAGCCATGTGCTTGTTGCGGACGTCAATCGTGGCGGAAATCAGGCCCGGCGCTATTTCCCGGGCCACCCAATCCCGCTTGGCGCAGGCGTCTAAAATGACCTTCCGGACTTGGGCCTGGGCCAGGGAGTTGTGTTGGGCTCCGTAAACCGGCATATCGACGAAGTTGGTGATGCGGGCCTGACGAACCCGGCAGGCGGCCAGAGGCAGGGCCAGAGAAAGGACCAAAAGCAGGATACCGATGTTAAAAAAACTTTTTTTCGACATTTTTTTATCTCCTTTCAAGGTCAACGTTCAGAAGGAGCCAAAGCCTTCTTGAAAGCCAGCCGGGCCGCCCGGCGCATGGCCCCGTGGGGAATCGGCGCCCGGGCGAAATCACCGGGCCGGAGCGGTTGTTCAAATTTAACCCGGATCGGACCTGGCCGGAAAAAAAGGGAACCTTTGGGCATGACCCGACCGCTACGGTGGATGACCAAAGGCCAGACCGGCAGGTCCAAATCGATGGCCAGCTTGAACAGGCCGGAATGGAAACGGCCCAGCTCGCCATCGGAACTGCGGGTGCCTTCGGGAAAGGCGACCATCACGGACCCCCGCGCCGCTTCGGCCCGCAGGCTGGGCCAAAGTTCCTCCCAGGGAACGCCTTCGGTTTCAACATATTCAGCCAGGCGCATCAGGGGCCGGAAAAAAAACAGCCGCCTAAAGGGCCAAGCCCGCACCAGAAAGCAAACGTTCCGGGCGTTCTGGGCAGCCAGCAGATAGAGATCCAGCCAGGATTGATGGTTGGCGGCCACCAGGGCCGGGCCGTTCAAAGGCCCCGCCCCGCTGTCGGCCAGTTCCACCTTGGCCGTCGGCCGCAGGAGATGAAGATAAGCCCGCCCGTAAAGCCACACGCCTTCACGGACCACAGCCGGGACGGGCCGACCCCGCAACCGGCCCCAGGCCAGCCAGGGGCCGGCCATAGCCAGGGCCAGGGCTGATAAAACCGCCAGGCTCCCCCAGGCCCAGAGGTTGGCCGCCAGATGCTTCAACCGGCCGAGGCCTCCCGGCCGTCAGGCCCGGCCTCGGCCAGGGCGGCGATGAAATCCACCACCTCGCCCAGGGTGGTTATTTTGGCCAGGGCCGCCTTGTCCCGGATCTTGAAGTTGAAGGACGACTCCAGAACGATGACCATGTCCACCGCGTCCAGACTGTCCAGCCCCAGGTCTTCCTTGAGGCGGGCCTCCGGGATCATTTTAGCCGGTTCAAGCTCAAACTCCTCAATCAGGGCTTGGTTGACCTTATCTCGGATCAGCTCCAGCGTCATACTTCACTCACCGGTGAATTTTTTCAGCACCAGGCAGGCATTTAAGCCACCCAAGGCGAAACTATTTTTGACCATGGCCGTAATTATACGGTTTTCCTTCTCTCTTGGCAACCGCAAAGCCGGAAAACCAGGTTCCGGTGCCGAAAGGTTATGGTTGGGCAGAATAAGGCCCGCCTCCATTTCCTTAAGGCTCAAAATAGCCTCCAGGGCCCCGCTGGCGGCCATGGTGTGCCCCAACTGACCCTTGAAGCTGTTGACCGAGGGTCCGTCTCCGAAAACCCGGAAAATGGCCTCGGCCTCGGCCCGGTCGCCCTCCACCGTGGACGTGGCGTGGGCGTTGACGTATTGGATGCCGGAAGGGGCAAGGCCGCTGTCGGCCAGGGCGGCGGTCATGGTCCGGGCTATGGCTTCAGCGTCCGGGTGGGCCAGGTCGGCCGGGGAGGTGGTGGTGGCGAAACCGGCTATCTCGCCCCGGATCTCCGCCCCCCTGGTCCTGGCCCGGTCCAGGCTTTCCAGGACGATCAGACCGGCGCCTTCGCCGCAGACCAGGCCGTCGCGGTCGCGGTCGAAGGGCCGGCTGGCGGCCAGGGGATCGGGGTTGTGGGAGGCGGCCAGGATATGGTCAAAGGTCAAGGCGGTGAGGCGGTCGAATTCCTCGGTCCCGCCGCAGAGCATGGCTTCGGTCTTTCCGGCGGCTATGGCCTCATAGCCCAGGCCGATGGCCTGGAGCCCGGCGGCGCAGGCGGCCGAAGGGGACAGCAGTCGGCCGGAAAGCCCCAGGGCCTGGGCCAGGCCGGCGGCCGCGCCGTGGCCCATGATCTTGAAGAAAGTGCCGCCCCGCACCCGATCCAGGCCCTGGTCCCGCAAATATTCGGTAAAGAACTCCACCATGGTGAGGGGGCTGCCCATGGTGACCCCCAGGGACAGCCCCATATCCTCCGGCGGACCCTCGGCCAGGCCGGCCCGGTCTAGGGCCTCGACCGCTGCCGCCTGGGCGAAACCGGCCATTTTGGACATGGAACGGCGTCGGGAACGGGGAATGGATTTAAGGTCAAAGCCCGGCGCCAGCCCCACCGCCGCCGGCCCGCCGGCCGGACCCTCGGGCCAGGGTTCGAGGGCGCACTCGCCTCCGGCCGTCCGTTGCCACAAGACATCCACCCCCAAGCCAAAGGGGGAAATGGCGCCAAACCCGGTCACGACCACCCGCCGCCGGTTCATACTTCCCAAACCTCCCTCAGGGCCTCAGGGCCGACCAAGGCGTCCACGGCCAGGGCGGAGGAGACCAGAACCCCCAAAAGGCCGGGCAGCATGACATCCTGGCCGGCCAGGGCCAGGTTCTTGACCCTGGTGACGGGCCAGATCGGAGCCTCGCCCGGGCCGTGTAGCCGGCCGTAGAGGCCGCCGCTCCGGGCGAAGCAATAACGGCTCAAAGTCAGGTCCGTGGCACTGTCAAGCACTTCCAGGTCCCCTTTTAATTCCGGGCAGCGAGCCAAAATTTCGCCGGCGATGGCCGCCGCCTCGCGCCTTTTGAATTCAACATATCCGGCCGGCCTGGGCCCGGCGCCCCCTCCCGGCCAGATCCGGGCAGTCTCCCGGGACGGAAAACCGATTATGGTCACCGGCCAGCGGCCCCGGGAACCCGGCCCGCCGCTTAAATAAAAAAAGCCACTCCCAAAGCCCAGCCAATGATCCAGAGGCTTGTCCGGACAGAAAAAAAACTGCCGGTGCTCGAAAAAATCCGTGCCGGTCAGGGCGAAGACCAGAAAGGGCTCGGGAGTCCGCCGGAAGCCGGAAAGGCGGCGGCCCAGAGCCGGCCGGAGGACGCCGGGGGGCAACAGCCCGGGCAGGGCCGCCGGGCCGCCGCTGTAAACGCAATAGTCACCGGCTTCCCGTTCGACCACCTCTCCGCCCCCGGCCGGACGAATTTCCAAGCCGCTGAACCCACCGTCGCTTATTTCGATGGCCGTGACCCGCCGGCCGGTCCGCGCCTCGACCCCGGCCCGGGCCAGGGCCTCTTCAAAAGATCGGGCCAAAGCTTCGCCGCCGCCCTCGAAACTATGCGCCCCGGCCAGAAAAGGCGTATTTACCAGGGCGAAGTCCGTCCACCAGGCCTCGGCCGGAGAAACCCCGTAAAGCAGGCAACGAAAGCCAAGAAGGGCCTTCAAGCGTTCGCTCAACCCCAGGGCGGCCAATCTTTCCCCCAGGGTCCGCCCCTCCGAAGCCCACAGGGCCAGAGGGTCGAAATTCCGCCGCCGGTCAAGATTAAGAAAGGGCGAGCCGGCCACTATCTCCGCCGAGTCGTCGAAGAAACGGTCCAACTCGGCCGAGGGCGGGAAAAAGCCCTTGAAGGCGGCCAGTCCCCGGGGTATCAAAACATCATCGCCTTCGCCGAATCTAAGCGTTTCCCCTCCCGGGTCCGGCAGGGGCCTGGTCGCCAGGCCGGTCTCGAAAAGTCCCAGGCGGCTCAGGTAACGGTTCAGGAGGCCGCCTTCCTCCAGGCCTCCGGCATAGTGAAAGCCTGTTTCAAAGGACCGGCCCCCGCGCTGAAAGCCGCGAGCCAGGGAACCCAGGCGATCGGCATGTTCCAGGAGCAGGACCTCATGGCCCAGGCGGCGAAAAAAAAGAGCCGCCCCCATTCCGGCCAAGCCTCCGCCGACTACCAGGGCCCGGGCCACACTCAGCGCCCCGGGACGGCCGGCGAGATCATAAATACAATCCCCCGTTGACCGCCAACACCTGCCCGGTGATGTAAGCGGCGGCCGGCGAGCACAAAAAAGCCACCGCCGCGGCCACTTCCTCCGGACGGCCGGCCCGGCCCAGGGGAATGTGGGGCAGAATGCGCTCCCGGGGCAGGTCCGCGGTCATATCCGTCTCAATCAACCCGGGGGCCACGGCATTGACCGTCACCCCCCGGGAACCGACTTCCCGGGCCAGGGCCCGGGTGGCGCCCATGAGACCGGCCTTGGAGGCGGCGTAATTGACCTGACCGGCCTGGCCGGCCTGGCCGGAAATGGAGGCCAGGTTGACTATGCGCCCGGCCCGGCGGCGCTGCATGTGAGGCAATACCTTGCGGGTGACCAGGAAGAAGCCGCCCAGGTTCACTTCCAGGACCCGCCCCCAGTCGGCCGGGCTCATCAGGCAGAAGAGTCCGTCTCGGGCCAGGCCGGCGTTGTTGACCAGGGCGTAAGGGACATCCTCGGCCAGGATCTCTTCCAGGGCCCGGTCCACGGCCGCCTCGTCGGCCACGTCAAAAGGGACCACCCGGCAACTGCCGCCGGAAGCCTTTATCTCCGCTTCCACCGAGGCCGCGGCCGAAAGGTTCTCCACGCAGTTTATCCAGACGTGAAAACCTTGGGCCGCCAGGGCGCGGGCGATGGCCGCGCCTATGCCCCGGCCGGCCCCGGTCACCAGGGCCCCGGGACGGCGAAGGTTTTCCCCGCTTGACTGGTCGTCAGCCAATAATCCCCCCGGAATGTTCATAACTTAATTTAAGGGACTTATATACTTGACTTGCATATACTTTAGGAAAAATCACTTAATCGATGTGTTTCATTATAAATAACCGATAAAGTTTTCCCTTCATATTTCCAATAGGGTGTAGGGCGAACTCTTCCACGTTTCGCCTTTAACAACCTAGCCGTAAGAGAAGATAAAAATTGAATCTTATTTTTAAATTTAACCTGTCTGCTATTTATAACCTTAACTTTAATTTGTGAATCCGAAACAAATTCTAAAAAGGCACCTATCGGAATACCCATCTCACTAAAATTAAACATTGGTCTCTTGCTGAAAACTTTACTTTTGTCGTAAAGATTCGTATTTTTTTTCTCTTCAGCTTCTGCTTTTTGTTCAAATTCTTCTTCAATTTCTTCAGTAATGTCGGTCAAGCCTTTCAATTTGTCCATCCAGGCAATCGCCTTTCTCAAACAAGCACTCACAAAAAATTCCGTCTTTTTTCCACGGTGATCTAATTGTGAATAATAACGATAAATTTCAAAGGTTTCATGGAACAAAGTTTCCGTCTTTTTAACATCATCACACTCAAATTCTCGCAATACTTCAAAGGCTTCGGGGATATTGGAATCATTTAGCCCTCTATCTTCAACCGAAAACTTAGTAGTAAATCCAATTTTAAATAAAGTTGGAAACAACGGATTTCTAACAATATACAAACGCCCTCTGCTCATTTTTCCTATTCCCCAGTTTTAATTATCAACCCATAATTTTTCTTCAAAGTCTAACTATAGGTAGAATATTTTTCTTTGTAAGTCAAGTATATAAATCTCAAAATAACCCCTAAATTTATCAAGTAGATTCAAATATTTATATGATTTATTAATAAAATTAATTGGTTAAAAGACAACTTGGTGAAGTTAACCGGATAAGTCTCTAATTTAAGGGCAATAATACACGTTTTAGCCCCCTCGGGCAAGCCGGGAGCCTGAAAGCGCGAGCCGGCCTAAAAATTGCCCCCTTGACAAACGGGCCGGAAAGTGCCATCTTTATAAAAAAGGGGCTACTACTCCGGCGTTTCAACATATTCCACAATGAATATGTTCAGCGTTGGTCAAATTTCCCCCGAAACCGTATCTCTGACGCCGAGACGGACAAACTCGAGGCGGAAGGTCAAGCGGCCCAAATTATTATAAAATTGGGATGCAGCGCCTTTCGGGCGCTTTTTTCGTTTCCGCCTTATTTTCAGGAGCATGTTATGGGGAACAGGGTGGCCATAATCGGCCTGATAGTGGAAAAACCCGAAGCCGTGGACCGCATGAACGACATTCTCCATGATTATTCCCAGGCCATCATCGGCCGCATGGGTCTGCCGTACCGCGAGAAGAATGTCAGCATCATCAGCCTGGCCGTGGACGCGCCCCAGAACGTGACCAGCGCCCTGTCCGGGAAGCTGGGACGGCTGGAAGGTGTGACGGTCAAAACAGCCTTCGCCAACGTGTAGGATGGAATTCGGCCTCTGGCCAGGCAAGGAGAAAGATGAACCATGTATGATCCCAAATCATTGAAGGCGGAAGAATTCATCAACCACGACGAGGTGCTGGAAACCCTGGCCTGGGCCGACAAGAACAAGACCAATGCCCAGCTCATCGACTTCATCCTGGACAAGGCCAGGGACCGCAAGGGTCTGAGCCACCGGGAGGCGGCGGTGCTTCTGGACTGCGCGCTGCCGGACAAGAACGAGGAGATCTACGCCCTGGCCCGCCAGATCAAGCTGGATTTCTACAGCAACCGCATCGTCATGTTCGCCCCGCTTTACCTCTCCAACTACTGCGTCAACGGCTGCGTTTACTGCCCCTACCACGGGAGCAACAAGAACATCACCCGCAAGAAGCTGACCCAGGAGGAGATAGTCCGGGAGGTCATGGCGCTCCAGGACATGGGCCACAAGCGCCTGGCCCTGGAAGCCGGCGAGCATCCCAAGATGAACCCCCTGGAATACATCCTGGAATCCATCGGCACCATCTATTCCATCAAGCACAAGAACGGCGACATCCGCCGGGTCAACGTCAACATCGCGGCCACCACCGTGGAGGATTACAAGAGGCTCCGCGACGCGGGCATCGGCACCTACATACTCTTCCAGGAAACCTATCACCGGGAGAGCTACCAAAAGCTCCACCCCTCCGGACCCAAACATGATTACGCCTGGCACACCGAGGCCATGGACCGGGCCATGACCGGCGGAATCGACGACGTGGGCCTGGGGGTGCTGTTCGGCCTGGAACTCTACCGCTACGAATTCGCGGCCCTTTTGATGCACGCCGAACACCTGGAGGCCGCCCACGGCGTGGGGCCGCACACCATCAGCGTGCCCCGCCTCCGCCAGGCCGACAGCGTGGACCCGGACGCCTTTCAGAACGGCATCGACGACGACACCTTCGCCAAGCTGGTGGCGGTCACCCGCATCGCCGTGCCCTATACCGGCATTATTATCAGCACCCGGGAAAGCCAGGCCTGCCGGGAAAAGGTGCTGGCCCTGGGCGTCAGCCAGATCAGCGGCGGCTCCCGCACCTCGGTCGGCGGCTATGTGGAAAAGGAAGCCGAGGATGAAAACTCGGCCCAGTTTGAAGTCAGCGACAACCGCTCCCTGGACGAGGTGGTGAACTGGCTCATGCGCCTGGGCTACATCCCCAGTTTCTGCACGGCCTGCTACCGGGAAGGCCGCACGGGCGACCGCTTCATGAACCTCTTGAAGTCCGGGCAGATGCAGAACTGCTGCCACCCCAACGCCCTGATGACCCTTAAGGAATACCTGGAAGACTACGCCTCGCCGGACACCGTAAAACTGGGCGAAGCCCTCATCAGCCGGGAGCTGGCCAACATCCCCAAGGAAAAAATAAGGTCCAAGGTCAGCGCCATTATAAACGACATCCACGGCGGAGCCCGCGACTTCAGGATTTGAATCCGCACCCATAAATTCCGGCTTTCATTCCGGGCGGGGCCGAAAACGGCTCCGCCCTCTTTTTTGCTCCAAAATCCGGTCTGTGTTATAATAAAAGATTGAATAATCCGCATCGCGAAGGGCGCCCCCATGGCCGAAAAAAACGACTACAAAGACACCCTGAACCTGCCCCAAACCGACTTCCCCATGAAGGCGGGCCTGCCCCAACTGGAGCCGCGCCTCCTGGCCCGCTGGAAGGAAGAGAAGATATATCAAAAATTGCAGGACCACCGCCGGGGCGCCCCGACCTGGGTGCTGCACGACGGCCCCCCCTACGCCAACGGCCGTATCCACATGGGCCACGCCTTGAACAAGATACTCAAGGACATCATCGTCAAATTCAAGACCATGGCCGGCTTTCTCTCGCCCTATGTGCCGGGCTGGGACTGCCACGGCCTGCCGATAGAGCACCAGGTGGACAAGGCCCTGGGCTCGAAGAAGCGGGAACTGAGCCAGGGGGACATCCGCCGCCAGTGCCGGGCCTACGCTGAAAAATTCGTGGCCGTCCAGTCCGAGGAATTCCAGCGCCTGGGCGTCTTCGGCGACTGGGACGCCCCCTACCTGACCATGAGCTACGGCTACGAGGCCGTCATCGCCCGGGAACTGGGCCGCTTCGCCCTGGCCGGAGCCATCTACCGCAGCCCCAAGCCGGTCATGTGGTGCGGCTCCTGCCGCACCGCCCTGGCCGAAGCCGAAGTGGAGTATCACGAACACAGTTCAAACTCCGTCTATGTGGCTTTCCCCCTCCTGAGCGACCCGGCGGAACTCGATGCCGGCCTGGCCGGAGCCAAAGCCTTCCCGGTCATCTGGACCACCACGCCCTGGACCCTGCCCGCCAACCAGGCCATCGCCTTCAACCCCGAATTCCAATACGGGGCCTTCCGCCTGGACGACGGCCGGGTCTTCATCCTGGCCGAGGCCCTGGCGGAAACGGTGCTGGCCAAGTGCGGCGCGGCCGGGGAGAAGCTGCTGACCCTGGACAACCGTAAACTGGAGGGCCTCAAAGCCCGCCACCCCTTCTACGACCGCCAGTCCCTCATCGTCCCGGCCGCCTACGTCACCCTGGACCAGGGCACGGGCCTGGTCCATACCGCCCCGGGCCACGGCCGGGAGGACTTTGAAACCGGCCAGGCCCACAACCTCCCCACCTTCTCGCCCCTGGATAACGCGGCCCGCTTCACCGCCGAGGTCCCGGAATGGCAGGGACTGCCGGTCCTTTCGGCCAACGAGTCCATCATCGAGCACCTGAAGGCTCACGGCGCCCTTCTGGCCCAAGAGAAGATCGAACACCAATACCCCCATTGCTGGCGCTGCCGCCAGCCACTGGTCTTCCGCTCCACCCTCCAATGGTTCATAGCCCTGGACAAGACCGGCCTGAGGACAAAAGCCCTTGAGGCCATAGGCCGGGTCCGCTGGGTGCCGGCCTGGGGCCGGGAGCGCATTTACGGCATGATCGAAAACCGCCCCGACTGGTGCATCAGCCGCCAGCGCTCCTGGGGGGTGCCCATAACCGTCTTTCTGTGCCGCTCCTGCGGCGGATGGCATTACAGCCAAAATATCAGCGACCACCTTTTCCGGCTCATCAGCGAACACGGGGCCGATGTCTGGTTCGACCGGAGCCCGGCCGAACTCCTGCCCCCGGGCGAAAAGTGCGGCCACTGCGGGGGGACCGACCTGGACAAGGAAACCGACATCCTGGACGTCTGGTTCGATTCCGGCTCCTCCTTCGCCGGGGTCATGGAAAGCCGGGCGGACCTGCCGGATACGGCCGACATGTACCTGGAGGGTTCCGACCAGCACCGGGGCTGGTTCCACTCCTCGCTCCTGATAGCCGTCGGCAACCGGGCCCGGCCCCCTTACCGCGAGGTGCTGACCCACGGCTACGTGGTGGACCAGGACGCCCGTAAAATGAGCAAGTCCCTCGGCAACACCCTGGCCCCGGAAAACGTCATCCGCCAATACGGGGCCGACATCCTAAGGCTCTGGACCGCGGCCGAGAACTACCAGGACGACATCCGCATCTCGGCCCAGATCCTGGATATGCTGGCCAAGGCTTATTTCAATTTCCGCAACACCGCCCGCTTCATCCTCGGCAATCTCTACGACTTCGACCCGGCCCGGGATTCCGTGCCCGCGGCGGAACTGGGCGAGATGGAGCGCTTCGTCCTCCACCAGGCCAACCAGTTGGCGGCCCGCGGCCGGGAGGCCTACGAGCGCTATGAATTCCACGCCCTCTACCACCTGATGAACAATTTCGTGGTGGAGCTCAGCGCCTTTTATCACGATGTCATCAAGGACACCCTCTATACGAGGAGCCCCAACGACCCCCGCCGGCGCGGGGCCCAGACGGCCATGCGCGAGGTCTTAAGCGTCCTGACCCGCCTTATCGCACCCGTCCTCTCGTTTACGGCCGAGGAGATCTGGGGCTGCCTTCCGGGCGTCCCGGCCGGGGCCAGTGTCTTTTTAGAGGACCTGCCCGGGTTCCGCCCCGACCGGCACGAGCCGGACCTGGCCCTCCGCTGGGAGGACCTGTTGAAGGTCCGCGCCCTGGTCAACCGGGAACTGGAGGCGGCCCGCCAGGCCAAGATCATCGGCAAGTCATTGGACGCCGAGTTGGATATCCTGGCCTCCGGGGCTTCCCGGACCCTGCTCCGGGACTATGAGGACCGGCTGGCGGAAATTTTCATCGTCAGCCGGGTCGATCTGGCTCCGGCCCCGGAAGACGGCGAGGACCGGGTGACGATCCGGGTCACGCCCAGCCCCCATCCCAAGTGCCCCCGTTGCTGGGTCCACCACCCCCCCCAGCCCGGAGAGGCGCCGGGGCTCTGCGGCAAATGCCGCCAGGCCCTGGCCGCCGGCCGATAAACCATGTCCTATCTGGTGCTGGCCCGCAAATACCGGCCCCGGACTTTCGCCGACCTCGTTGGGCAGGAACAGGTCAGCCGCAGCCTGAAAAACGCCCTGGCCACCGGGCGGGTGGCCCACGCCTATCTTTTCGCCGGCCCGCGGGGGGTCGGCAAGACCACCGCCGCCCGGCTCCTGGCCATGAGCCTGAACTGCCTGGTTCCCGGCCTCCCGGACCGCCCCTGCGGCCTTTGCGAGAACTGCCTGGAGGTCCAAAACGGACAGGCCCTGGACGTCATCGAAATGGACGGGGCCTCCAACCGGGGCATAAACGAGATCCGCGATCTGCGCGAAACCGTCAAATTCCTCCCGGCCAAGAAAAGCTTCCGCTCCAAGGTCTATATTATCGACGAAGTCCACGCCCTGACCAAGGACGCCTTCGGCGCGCTGTTAAAGACCCTGGAAGAACCGCCAGCCCACGTGGTCTTCATCTTCGCCACCACCGACGCCCACCGGATGCCGGCCACCATCCTCTCCCGCTGCCAGCGCTATGATTTCCGGCGCATCCGGGTGGCCGACATAGCCGGGCGCCTGGCCCGGGTCGCGGAATTGGAGAATATCCGGGCTGAACCGGAAGCTCTGGAACTCATCGCCCGCCAGGCCGAGGGGGGCCTTAGGGATTCCCTGTCCCTGATGGACCAGGCCATAGCCCTGGGGGGCGGAGCCATTACGGCCGAGGATGTGCGCCAGGGTCTGGGGCTCATCGACCCGGCCCTGGTGGGACGGATCATCGACTCGGTCCTGGAAGGCCGGGCCGGCCAGGCGGTCGAGGCCGTGGACGAGGCCTACCGCCACGGCTGCGATTTCAAAAACCTGGCCCTGAAACTCCTGGAGTACAGCCGCGGCCTGACCCTCTTGAAGGTGGACCGCAATAGCGCGGACCTCCTGAACCTCACCGAAACCGAGGCCGAGAGCCTGGCGGACGCGGCCGGCCGCCACAGCCTCGAGACCCTGCACCGCAATTTCGAAGCCTGGCTGAAATTCCAGGGTGAAGCCGGCTTCAGCCCCCAGCCCCGCTGGCTTTTGGAGGCCCAGGTCATCCGCCTGGCGAGCCGGCCGGCCCTGGTGCCTCTGGCCGACCTGGCGGCCCGCCTGGAGCGGCTCCTGGGCCGGAACCCGCCCCCGCGGGCGCCGATGGCGCCACCGCCGGCCCCGACGATTCCGGCGCAAACGGACCCGGCCCCTTCGGCCGCTCCATTGAAGCCGCCCCCGGCGGCGATACCTGCGGCATCGTCGGAGTCGCCGCCGATGGACTGGCCCGGGTTCCTGCGCCGCTTCGCCCGGGAACTGGGCGGTTCGACCGGCCTCCTTAAGGGCGCCCAGGCCCGAAAGTGGGGGCCGGAGATCGTGGAAATAACCCTCAGCCCAGGAGCCGGAGAGACGGCGGTCCGCCATCTGCTGGCCGCCCTCCCCCCTCTCTTGGAAAAGGTCTGGGACGGCCGCCGGCCGGAACTGATCATTGACGGCGGCCAGGACCCCGGAATACTGCAGGCCCTTAAGGCCGCCCCGGACCTCCAGGCGCTCCAGGCCGCCCTCCCGGGCGAATTCATCGAATTCCGGCCGGGGGAATCGGCGGTAACAACGGAGGACGACGAGGAGGGCGCGACCCTGGCGGAGGAACCGGCCGATGACTGATGCCAAAATGGAGGGGACCTTATGGCCATTGACTTGAGCGCCATGGGCGACCTGGTCCGCCAGGCCCAGGAGATCCAAAAAAAAGTAGCGGAAAGACAGGCCCAACTGGCCGCCAAAACCGTCGAGGCCACGGTCGGAGGGGGCATGGTCACAGTGACTGCCAACGGCTCGGGCCTGCTTTCGGATATCCGCCTGGAGCGGGAAGTTATCGACCCCGAGGAAGCGGATATGCTGCGCGACCTTATCCTGGCCGCGGCCAACGAGGCCCTGCGCAAAGCCCAGGACCTGGCGGCCGAGGAGATGCGCCAGTTGACCGGCGGCCTGAAACTGCCAGGGATGCCCTGAGCGCCGTTTTTGCTCCCGTCATTGTAAGGTCAAATAATAAGGCAGGAGGTTCACCATGAAAAAACTCGTCCCCATCATCCTGGCGGCCAAGACCATCGTTCTGGCCGTGTGGCTGGCCCGCAGACACTTCCGGCCGGGAAGGGTTTGAAAGATGCCCGCAACCCCATTCTTCGATGAAAATGTCTGCGCGTATATCAGCGAAAGGCTTAAACCGGCCGTCACGGGTTTATTTTCAGACCAGACCGGCGCACTGCCCGTTGATATAATTTCAGCGAAAGGGAAAGGCCTGAAGTCATACGTCTTTGCCGAAACGCATAAGAATGATCTGCCGGTGATGCTGCGGTGCTGCCAAGAAGAACTTAATAATTTAATGACCATCGGCCGCGCGCCTTCCTCCTACTATTTCGAGCGCGCCGCCCTCCTGGCCAGGAAAGAAAAGAACTTTGAACTTGAAGTAAAAATTTTTGAAATGTTAATAACGGCCTATGAAATCTATGAAGAAGCATACAAAAAGCAAGGCCAGCCCACGCCGGCCAACACCTCGTATACGTCTGAGGAAATGAAAAAACGTCTGGCAACGGCCAGGGAACTTCTTGAACGGACACTGGGGTGAGGCCGACACAAGATATTGTGCTTTTAGCTTAAAGCTTTACTAATTTCATACTGTATATTGTGAAATCTGCCCAAAAATGAAAGAAACCCTGCAAGAACTCCTGGGCCCGGAGGGCCGTCTGGCCCGGCTCTGGCCCGCTTTCGAGCCCCGGCCGGGCCAGTTGCTGATGGCCCTGGAAGTGGGCCGGGCCTTTCAGGAGGACGACTTCGCCCTGGTCGAAGCCGGCACGGGCACGGGCAAGACCCTGGCCTATCTCCTGCCGGCCCTCCTGAGCGGTAAAAAAACCCTGGTCTCCACCGGCCTGAAAAACCTCCAGGACCAGATTTTTGAAAAAGACCTGCCCTTCATCCGCCGCTTCTTCGGCGAAGGCTTCCGCTCCGCCCGCCTCAAGGGCCGGGAGAACTATCTCTGCCTCCATTTCCTGAAAATAGCCCTGGCCCAGTCGAGCCTGTGGCCCACGGCCGAGGCGGCCGATCTCCAGCGGGTGGCCGACCAGGTTTCCTCTGCGACCGGCGGCGACCGGGCGGAATTCGCCTTTCTTTCGGAAAACAGCGGTCTGTGGGCTGAGATCTCCGCCCCGGCTGAACGCTGCCTGGGCCAGCGCTGCCCGGAATTCAAGGATTGTTTTCTGTGGCGGGCCCGACGGGAGGCGGCGGCGGCCGACCTGGTGCTGGTCAACCACCACCTCTTCATGGCCGATCTGGCCGTGCGGGCCGGTGGCTTCGGCGAAGTGCTGCCGGCCTGGGAAGCGGCCGTCTTTGACGAGGCCCACCTCCTGGAGGAGGCGGCCACCGGCTTTTTCGGCCGGGCGATAAACTCCGGCGCCCTGGTTTCCCTGGCCCGCGACCTGGGGCGGACCGCGGCCGGGCCCGCCAAACCCCTGGCTGAGATCTTCGGCCGCCAGGCCGAGGCTCTGAGCCAGAGTTTCTGCCGTGAAAACAAAGAATTATGGGCCGAAGGCGACCAGGAAAACGGCCCGCTCCGGGATTTTCTCCTGAACTTCCACCACGACGCCCTGGCCCTGGCCCACCTTCTGAAGGCCCAGGACGGGGCCGACCCGGCCGCCCTGGCCGCCCGCCTTACGGCCGTCGGGGACGACCTATTGTTCATCGGCGAAGCCCGGAGCCGCGAATTCGTCTATCAGGCCGAGCGCCAGGGCCGCCGCCTGACTCTGTCCGCCCTGCCTCTGAAGGTCTCCCGCCACCTGGCCGAGACCCTCCTGAACACGGGCCGGACCCTGGTCTTCACCTCGGCCACCCTGAGCGCCGGGGGTGATTTCAGCTTCTTCAAGGACCGCCTGGGCCTGTGGCCGGAAATAGACGGCCTGATCGTCGATTCCCCCTTCGACTACCAAAACCGCACCCTGGCCTATATCCCGGGGCACCTGCCCGACCCCCGGTCGGCCGATTTCCCGGAAGCCATGGCCGCCGAAGTGGAAAAGCTACTGGCTCTCAGCCGGGGCCGGGCCCTGGTGCTGTTCACTTCCCACAAGAACATGACTTACGCGGCCGGACGTTTAAGCGGCCGCCTGCCCTGGCCGGTCCTGGTCCAGGGCCAGATGGGCCGGGCGGCCATTCTGGACGAATTCACCCGCCTGACGGGCAGCGTGCTCCTGGCCACCCACAGTTTCTGGCAGGGGGTGGACGTGCCCGGGGAAAGCCTGTCCGCGGTCATCATTGAAAAACTGCCCTTCCCCCGGCCCGACCAGCCCCTGGTCAAGGCCCGGGCCGCCCTCCTGGCCGAAGAAGGCGGCCGCCCCTTCTGGGATTATTTCATACCTGCAGCGGCCCTGACCCTGAAACAGGGCCTGGGCCGCCTTCTGCGCCGGAGCCTGGACCAGGGCCTTCTGGCCATCCTGGACAGCCGCCTGCTCACGGCCAGCTACGGCCCCAAACTCCTCAAATCCCTGCCCCCGGCCCCCAGAACCTCGGACTTGGCGGAAGTGGCGGAATTTTTTAAAAATAAATAAAAGCGAAGCTCCTTGACAAAGCCGGTTGTCATTATTATTTTCAGTAAGTTAAACCAGTGGCTTTGGAGGAGGGGATGAAAAAGACTCTCTCCCCGCGCCTCAGGACGATTTTAGAACTGGTGGTGCGCGATTACATAAAGACCGCCGAGCCGGTGGCCTCGGAGGCCCTGGTCAAGCGCCACGGCCTGAACCTGTCTTCGGCCACGGTGCGCAAGGTCCTGGCCCAACTGGAAGAAATGGGCCTCCTGGCCCAACCCCACTCCTCGTCCGGGCGGACCCCCACGGAAGCGGGCCTCCGGACCTACGTGCGGGAGATCCTGGCCGTGGGCCAGCTTTCCGAGGCCAACCGGGCCCTGATCGACCGGGAACTGGCCGGCGGCGCGCCCCGGGCCGAGGCGGTCTGCGCCCTCTGCTCCAAAGTCCTGTCCAATGTCACCCGGCACATGGGTGTGGTCTCCGGCCCCTGTCTGGAACTCCTTAAAAACCTGTATTTCGTGCGCCTGGGGCCCGGCGAGATCCTGGCCGTCATGGTCGGGGCCGGGGGCCTGATGCGCAACAAGGTCCTGACCGGCCAGGAAGACCTGAGCCAGGATGAATTGAACCAGGTCAACCGCTATTTGGCCGAGGAGGTCCCGGGCCTTACCCTGGACGAAGTCCGCCTTAAGATAATCAAGGCCATGGGGGATGAAAAGAAGGCCTTTGACCGGCTTTACGAGCGGGCCTTCCGCCTGGCCCAGGCTTCGGCCGGGGCCGAAGACAATCAGGGCGAGGGGGATCTCTTCATGGAAGGCCGGGGAAATTTGCTTAAATACCCGGAATTTTCCGAAACCGAGGCCATGCGGGCCCTCTTTACCGCCTTCGAGGACAAACACCGCCTCATGAACCTATTGAACGAAGTGGCCAAGGCCGGCCAGGTGCGCATCGTCCTGGGACCCGAGGCCGCGGCCGCGGCCTTGAGCGGCCTGGCCCTGGTGGCCTCGCCCTATACCCGGGGGGATCGCACCCTGGGGGCCCTGGGCATCATCGGCCCCCAGCGCCTGGATTATTCCGAAATCGTGCCGGTGGTGGATTATGCCGCCCGGGTGGTCAGCGGCATTTTGGAAAACAGTTGACCGCGCCTCTTGAAAAAGTCCCTGACCGAACTTAAGTTTGTATCAACCGGAGAACAGGGCCCCCCTGCTCTCAAGGGCCACGATTTGAACGGAGCCGCCGATGACCGAAGAAGAAAAAACCAGCTCCGGGGAAGAAACGGAGGCCGCGGCCGAAGAGGGGAAGGACTGGGCCGAAGAAGCCCGGAGATTCCAGGACCTCTACCTCCGCTGCGCGGCGGAAACCGAAAATATGCGCCGGCGCTTCCAGAAGGAGCGGGAGGAGACGAGCCGCTTCGCCGGGGAGACCCTCATCCGGAGCGTCCTGCCGGCCCTGGACAATCTCGGCCTGGCCCTTGGCTATGTGCGGGAAGGGGCCCCGGGCGAGGCCCTGAACCTGGCCGAGGGCGTCCGCCTGACCCTCAAGGGCCTTATGGACGCCCTTATGGAAAACGGACTCCGGCCGGTCCCGGCGGAGCGGGGCCAGACCTTTGACCCCAACCTCCACGAAGCCATAGGCCAGGAGCCGGAGACGGAACTGCCGCCCGGGGCCATCAGCCGGGAAGTCCAGGCCGGTTATATGCTCCACGAGCGCCTGATCCGCCCGGCCAAGGTCCTGGTGGCCACCAACGCCCCCGAGGCGGACCAGACGGCCTGATCATTCCGAATCCATTTAGATAAAAAGCAAACCATTCCGCGGAGGATAAAAATATGTCAAAAATCATCGGCATCGACCTGGGCACCACCAACTCCTGCGTGGCCATCATGGAGGGCGGCGACCCCAAAGTCATCACCAACACCGAGGGCAACCGCACCACCCCGTCCATAGTG
>Ga0082212_10004866_pt1 | contig 18542 bp, 19 predicted proteins | sample TergutNt197P3_FD_71548 | JGI IMG/M metagenome (GOLD analysis project Ga0082212, IMG submission 71548) | Neocapritermes taracua P3 segment gut microbial communities from Petit-Saut dam, French Guiana - Nt197 P3 | ecosystem: Host-associated > Arthropoda: Insects > Digestive system > Gut ...
CGTATACCAGCACGCCTGCCGCCGCCGACAGGCCGATCATCAAACCCGGGCTGGCCTTGAAGCGCCGGACGGCCGCGAAAACTATGGCCGCCAAGACAAGCGCCGCCACGTCAACCCGGCTGAAAAACGCCCCGGCGGAGGCAAAAATATCCCACCCCCATATCCCGCTGAAGAGGACGGTCCCCCGCAGGATCCCCCACGCGGAGGCGGCGATCAGTCCCGTCACGGCGGGGCGTACGCCGTAGAGAAAGCCCTGCACGCCGGGCTTTCTCTGAAAGTTCTGCAAAAAGCGGGCTACAATCAGCACCAAAAGCACCGACGGGAGCGTCACCCCCAGCGTGGCGGCCACGGCGCCCCCAAACCCCGACATGCGCATCCCCGCGAAGGTGGCGGCGTTGACGGCGAAAGGCCCCGGCGTCATCTCCGAGACGGCGATCATGTCCGCCACCTCCGCCGCCGTCATCCAGCCGTTCGCCTCCATCGTCCGTCCGATGAGGGGGACCATGGCGTACCCGCCGCCGAAGGAAAACAGCCCGGCGGTAAAAAATGTCCCAAAAAGCCGCAGCAGAAGGATCATGGCCCATCCCTCCCCCGTCTTTTCCTTGTCAGCTTTTGCAGGAGAAATCCCCCCAGCCCCGCGCCGAGGATGACAAAAATAGGGTTGACCCCCCAAAACGCCACCAAACCGAACCCCAAGGCGGCCAAAATCCAGCCGGCCAGGTCTTTCACCGCCGGCTTGCCCAGCTTGAACACCGCCTGCAAAATCAGCGCCACCACGCAGGGCCGGACGCCGCGCAGGGCCGCCGTCAGATAGATGTTCTGCTGAAATTGCGTGTAAAACAGCGACAAAACCGAGATGACGCACAGGGAAGGCAGACTGACCCCCAGGGCCGCCGCCGCCGCGCCCCGCCGCCCGGCGATCTTGTGTCCGATAAAGAGGGAGGAATTGAGGGCGATGACGCCGGGGATGCTCTGGGCAATGGCGAAAATATCCAATATATCCGTCTCGGAGACCCACCCGCGCTTGGTGACAAATTCCCGCTGCATAATCGGGATCATCGCGAAGCCGCCCCCGAAGGTGAACGCGCCGATCTTCAGCGTACAGAGAAAAAGTTCTCCGACGGTCTTCCATTGCCCTCCGGGCTTTCCCGGTGACTGTTTCATTTGAACCGGGCTTTACTGCGCCTTTTTATTGGCGCGGTATTCTTCAAACGCCGCCGCTTCATCCGGCGTTGGTTCGTACCTTGCTGATCCGTCCATTTCCGCTATGTCTTGAGGGCCGTAATGAACTATGACGGTATAACCCTCTTTGTTCAGTTTTCCCGCAAATGGGTTCTTAACGGCGTCGGAAAAATCGTAATGGTCTCTCATAGCGCACCTCCATATTGTTTAGCCTCGGTGTTTGTTGCTTTTCTTGCTGATATGATTCGGATAACCTTATTGCTTTCTCTGTAGCAATGGCAAACAACAAGCAAACGTAAATTCATACTGCATCCAAGGATGATAAACCGTTCATCCTGCTGCGAGTGGTCCGCGTCGAACTTATATAAAGCGTTCTCATCGTCAAATACCGTCATGGCCTCGACAAACGAAACGCCGTGCTTTTGGATATTGGCTTTATGCTTGCTTTCGTCCCAACTGAAAATAATATCCTGCAACGGTGCACGACCCCTTTCGTCTACCAGTATACCACATATGCGTCAAAGGCGCAACAAAGAGGCGCCGCCCCATCCGCTTGCCGCGCCCCTCGTCCGAGGAGCGCCGCGGCAGGTGCAATGCCGCGGCTTGCCCGCTGGGTCCTGCCGTACGCGAAAAGGAAAGAGTACGGCGGAACGTCGCGGGGAGCGGGAAACAGACAGGGCGGCGCCCCTGATTACAGTTATGCAGAAATTAAACGAGTGGAGGAGTGGCTAAAACTGCCCATGCGCCGACACCGCCGACAACTTGTGTCCACTCAGCACACCTGCCGCCAGCGACAGGCGCATAGACAAGCCTCGTAATTGTGCCAGTTCCGGCATCATAAGTAACAAATTGGAACGCTGTAGCAGCGTTGGGGACACCTTGCGTTAAGTTCGCAAAAGTAGTTCCGGTCTGTGTTGTCATGGCAGTTGGGTCTGCATTAAGCGGGGTCACACCCCGTCCAATATTATCTGCTACAAGTGATTGAGCCGCTGTAAGACCAGTGCGCGCATTTGCCAGCATTGCCGTGTCCCGTGCTTCTCGAATCCAGCCGATCATGACCGGGGTTAATGCCGCCATAAGTACTGCGATGATGACGAGGACGACGATGATTTCGACCAGGGTGAAGCCCTTGCGTTTGTTTTTGCGTAGTCTGTTCATAATTCGGACCCTCCTAATTTTTTTAACGGCCCAACAGCCGCGCTATGTATGTTCAAGTTCAGTATAGCAAGAAATTCTGGCATTGTCAATGATAAAAAATTAAAATTCCCATTTTCGTTGCGTTTACTTGAAGCGGACCCCAAGGTAAGATACGCTACCCCTGTTGAGGTGGGCTGTATGCTGGGAGAAAAACTCGCAAAACTCCGCAAGGAGAAAGGTTACACGCAAGCGGACATAGCCGCCTATCTGCAAATCAGCAGACAGGCGTATTCTACTTATGAAGTGGGCAAGCACGAGATGGACTTGCGGACCCTTGGTAAAATGGCCGATTTCTACCATGTTTCGATAGATTATTTGTTCGGGCGCTACGATATAAAGCCGTTCCTGATCGACAGCGGCGACGAGATTTCCCTGATAAAAGGCTACCGCGCCCTGGACGGGCGCGGCAAAGGGAGCGTCAAGGCGACGCTGGCGTTCGAGTTGGAGCAAGCCGGCGCGAAGGATACAAAAAAACAGGCGGTGTGATTTATCTCTCCGACGTCCGGGGGAAGGGGAAATGAAAGGCAGCGTTTCTTAGACGAACTTATGTATCATAGAATTGAGTTTCCCCATTTTTTCGTAGGGGCGAACTGTGTTCGCCCGCCTCTCCCAGTAAACAGCTAAAACAATATCAAAATAAGAGATTCCTTAACTTTTGACGGGCGAACACAGTTCGCCCCTACAAGCGCATAATTTCAATTTCGTAACCACTGTATCTATTGTGGCACAAAACTTTCAAGTTCTCTCCCTTCTCAATACGCCTCGCCGTAGAATCCCACAATGATCGTCTCCGGGCCGCAGTTGGTGACGACCGTCACGCCGACGGTGTGGCGCGTCACGTTCCGCACCTTCACCTCGTCGCGCAGCAGCGTCTCCATCCTGTCCAGCTCTTCCGCCGGAACGCTGCCGTGGATCAGCATGACGTCCTGCCGTTCCGGGTCTATGATCCGCGTCTGAATCTGCCTGACGATGGCCGGCACGAGGTTTTTATCGCCGCGCACCTTGTCCACGGGCGAGATCACGCCGTCCCGCGCCAGCAGGACCGGCCGGATGCCCAGCACGCCGCCGGCGAACGCCGCCATGCCGCTGATCCGCCCGCTCTTCTGCATACAGCGCAGCGAGTAGGTACCCAGCACGCCCTGATTGCGCCGCGTGCGCTCGCGCAGACTGTCCACGACCTCTTGAAAGCCCCGGCCCCGCTTGATCTCTTCCAGCGACTCCAGGATCAGCCGTCCGTAGATCACCGAATACTGCCGCGAGTCGATCAGTTCCACCGTCAGCGCGCCCGGATGCTCCGTTTCCACCGTCTCACGGGCGAGAGTGATCGACTGAAAGACCGAACTGGCCGTCCCGCTGATGGTATAGACGACCGCGTGGGTATAGCCGTTTCCGATCGCCTCTTGAAACGCCCCGATCCACTGCTCCGGCGTCCCCATCGCGTGGGAGGGGATATTTTTGCAGGTTTTGAGATACTCATAGTAGGCCGGGCGGTCCACCTCCGTCTCACGGACGACGCGGCCGTCGTCATAGATCACGCTGGACGGCACCATTTGATAGGGCGCCCCCGCCGTATCCTCCGGCACAAGGTCGGCCGGAGAGTCGCTGAAAAAGATGATTTTTTCCATCGTCAGCCTCTTTCTGAAAACCGCCCGGCGAAAAACCGGGCGGTTTTGGTTCTGTTTAGTTTATTTCCGCCGTTCCTTGACCGTGACCTCGATCGTCTTCCGCGCCCCGCCGGCCGCTTTGATAATCACCGTCACCGGTTTCCCCTCTTCGGTCGCCTTCTTGGCGAGCAGCCTTCCGGTCTGTTTCCCCTTCTTCTCCTCAAGGGTCACATACTCCTCCGCGCCTTCGCCCAGTTCATACGTCACCGCTTTGTTGACATTTGACCCGGTGATCTTCGGCCTGACGTTGCCTCTCTTGCCCTCTTCCACCGTCAGAGAATCGGAGCGGGTGACGATTTGGCTTTCGGTCGGATAGAACAGCACCTTGATGGAGATGTTGATCTTCTTTTTACTGTTGTAGTTTACGCCGGTGATCCTAGCGGTACCCTGCTTCAGCGCGGTGACCTTGATAACTTGTTTATCGACCTGCTCAATTTCGGCGACCGCCTCGCCGCTCTTGTCTTTCTTCACCGTCCAGTCAAAATCCAACAGGGTGCCGTCGAGCGGCTTCTGCACCGCCACGCCGAGTATCACAGACTGCGGCGGGACCGAGCCGTCGGAACTGACGCAGAGTATGTCTTTCTTCACAATATCCGCTTTGGCCAGGGGTTTTTGCAGTTTCTCCGCGTCGGAGAGATCGTCCGCTACCTTCGCGAACGCCATCTTGGAGAGGGCCACCACCGATACAAGATCCCACGACTGCACGCGGGTCGGGACCTCAGTGACCGTTTCCCCGCCGATTTCAACCGGCCCGTCCAGTTTTTCATATACGGTGGCCGTCAGCCTGGTCACGGCGTCGCCGGGGGTCTTGGCGGTAACCCTGTACTTTGTCGCGCCGGACTTCGCCCCGGAAAAACTTTCGTTGGCTTCTGTGATCCCTTCCCATACGACCTTCGCGTTGGAGGCGGCGCCCAAAACGGAGAAGGTGGCGCTCTTGCCTTTCCGGATCGAAGCGGACGGGGCTTTGGTCACGGTGACGACGCATTTGGCCTCGTCGCCCCTGCTGTTGACGGCGCTGACCACAGCCGTCCCTTCGGTATCGTCGCCCGCGGTCATGACGCCGGTGTTCAACTCAACTTTGAGGATGGTCCCGGGGCTGACCGGATTGCCCTGTCTGTCTTTTTCCTCCGACACTTTCCATTCCACATACTTATTGGAAGACGAGGACGGTTTGACCGAAGCGGTCAGCGTGAGATTTGTGCCGGTTGACATCGTCATTTTCTTCTTGTTGATCGAAATGCCGGTGGGGGCCACTTCGGTAACGGTAATCTCGCAGGGTTCCTCTGAGTATATAAGGTCGTTGCCCTCGCCCACGGTGGCATAGACGTAACAGATCCCGTCGCGCAGCGCCTTGACCTTGCCGTTATCGTCCACATACGCGACCGGCCCATTGGGATTATACGGGTTTTGCGGGTCATACGCCCTGTAGCCCCAGGGATTTCCGTCAGCGTCGAGATCGCCGTCAGCGTCGGTGAAGCCGGGGCGGTCGAGAACATACCACTTGACTTTGCGCGCGCCCTGCACAGGTTTGTCGGCGCTGTCCAGCTGCTTGGCCGAGAGCGTCACGGTGGCGTTTGCCTTCATCGTATGGGAGGTCCTGTTGAGTTCGATCTTATCCACTTTCCCGGCGTCGATCCTGACGACCGCGACGGCTGTCTCCGTCCTGTCAATATCGGCGTCTTTTTCAGCGGTGGTCGTACCGTTTGTGCTGACGTATTCCCCTGTTGAATCATCCCTCTTGCCCGATTCCGCGGTCACCGTGAGACGGAAATCCTTGTCATAGTTTCCCACGTCTTTGGAAACCATGAGTTTTGCCGCCCCGCTTGTGGCGCCGTTAATCCAGAAGGGCTGTTCGATATAATTGCCGACGACGGGATAGGTGGTGGTGTCGCCGTCTTTTACGATGGCTTTGTTCTGCGCCCAGGCGTTGGCCCCGGTAGCCGTAGGTTTTGACGCCGCGGTTACGCTGCTCGGGATGAACAGCTGAAAGCTGGTATTCCAAGTCATTTCCACAAACGCCGTGGGTTCCGGCACCTCCCAAACGCCGTCAACTTCCTCGGCGCCCAGCAGCCAGCCGTTTGCGTCGCGCTCGTAATCCGGCAGAAGAGCCGTCCACACGGTCTTGGTAATCAGCAAATTGTTGGCGTTGGCCGGTATTCTGGCGGGGCCGACGGTATAGTTGCCGCCCGGGGCCGCTTTCAGCAGCGGCTTTCCGGAAGCTATATTCCCATATGCCAGATCCAGCGCCGGAACCGTGTCATAGGTCAGCGGTACGCCGCTGTCGTCTTTCGACCCGGTGATTTCCACGCCTGTCAGGGCGATGTCAACATCCTTCTCGGCGTGGCCCTTGAGGCAGACGGCGGCGTTGCTCTTGCTCCAGGACGCCGTGGACGCCGACGCGTCGCGGATGATAAAACTGTTGGCCGAGGCGGAAGAGGAGGTAGGAATCCCGGAACCTGTGATGGGTTCATACTCCACCACGGCGACAAGGGCAAACCTTTTGCCTTTGAGTTTCCTGGCCTCGTCCGAAACCGTAGAATTGAGTTTAAGGGTGTAGTAGCCGGGCAGGAGTTTTTCGTCCCCCGAGCCTATCGAAGCTATCGGAGTCAGCGACAGCACGTCGGAATACTTTATATCTTTTTCCTCTTCATAGTCATCCACCAGATAAATATCCACTTTATTGTTCTCGCCGGTGAGGAAGACCGATACCGCCTGCAGCGCGATAGCGCCCTCTTTCACGTCAAACACATTCGCGAACGCAATCTTGCTGGCGGCGGCGGTTACCACGCTGTTCAGTCCGCCGGCGTCATATTGATAGGTGTACGCAAGCGGGTTTTTGACGCTGTCTTTGTATTTGCGGTCAGTGACCGGCATAAAGTCCGCAATGCCGCTCTCGCCGTTATTGTCGTAGAAGCCTTCGATATAATAGGCACCGCCGAGCATGGTTTCGTAACTCACCCAGTAATTCATAAAATGATTGTGATTGTCGTCATGGACAAGGAACGCGCCGGGCTTGTCAAGTGTGAATGTCGTCGGGGCCCCGCTGTCGGGAACGCGGGTATAAGTACCGGTCTTGCTGTCGTCCCAGCCAATGACGGTAACGGTATGGTTTGCGGCGGCGGTGGCCGTGTTGTGGTAAAGGTCTTCCCCGGTGGCGTTGTCCGTGTAGTATCTGTTGTCATCGTAGAACAGCGAAGCGACCGCCGCCCCCCCGCCATCCAAAACGGCATGTTGAAGGTTGTAGATGAAATCTTGATCGGCTCTGCTCGCCGGATCAGGGAGGTAAACGACCCCTTCAACGGGCGTTTTATTCGGCAAACCCAATTCGACCGGGCCATTTTTGGCAACGTCCATCAGGTAGGCGGACAGCGTGGACCGGCTGCCGTTAACGCCGGGATTCATCGCCGTTATGTCAAAATTCTTGCCGCCCTTTTGATTCAGCGCCGCGACGGCGGCATACGCCCAAGCGGCATAACCGCCCTTCACATCCGGCGGCATAAACCCGGGCGCCGTATATTTTGTTCCCACGACCGAAACGCTGTCTTTGAGATAGGTGACGCTCGTGACGCCGCCTGTCGCGGACGGGCGCGATACGGAACTGGAACTGGTAAATCTCGGCTCTCTCGGAAGCGCGTTCAGCGCCGTCGCGGCGGCGGCCTCGCCGCCGAGGCCGGTAAAGCCGGCAAGCCCGGCAAACCCCATCGGGAAGACCAGCGCGGCGGCCAGCGCGAAAGCGGTCAATTTCTTCAACATGGTATATCCACTCCCTCTTCAAAGGTACTATTTGCTATATCGTATGCCGCGGAAAAAAGCTAAAGCCTCCCGTGACCTGTTCATTCTATCAAACAATGCCTTTGATGTCAAGCGCTCCGGCCCTTTTTCAGCAATTTCTCACAGAAATATCACACCGGTTCCGATCCGATCATCCGGTGAAGCTCCCCCAGCGCGTCGGAGAGGGTCCCAAGACGGTCGATCAGCCCCATTTCCACGGCTTCCGCGCCATGGATGACGCTGCCCATATCGCCGGCCAGTTCGTCGGTGCGGTGCATCAGGCCGAGATACGCCCGCTCGCCCACCCGGCTGTTCTGCGAGACGAAGCGCACGATCCGCTCCTGTATTTTTTGCAGATAGGCAAAAGTCTGCGGCACGCCCAGCACCGTGCCGTTCATCCGCACGGGGTGGATGGTCATCGCCGCCGACGGCGCGATCATCGACACCCTTGCCGCCACCGCCATCGGCACGCCGATCGAATGCCCGCCGCCCAGCACCAGCGATACCGCCGGGGTTTTCAGCCCCCGTATCAGTTCGGCGATGGCCAGCCCCGCCTCGATGTCCCCGCCGACGGTGTTGAGCAGGATCAGCAGGCCGCCGATCTCCGGCGACTCCTCAATGGCCGCGAGCTGCGGCAGCACGTGTTCATATTTGGTCGTCTTGACGTTTTGGGGCAGCAATTGATGGCCCTCCACCTGACCGCAGATGGTTATGGAAGACAGTGAACGGCCGGCAAACGGTATTCCATATTTTACACGTATAAGCCGCCCCCTCCGAGAGATATTAAATGAAACGCTGTAAAAACAGGAGGGGTCACCGATGGCAAACAGCCCGTTTATCGGCATAGGGCATAACCCGGAGGGGGTGGACCTGCCGCTGGGGCTCGGGATGCGCCTCGCGCAGGAACCGCGCGCGATGGACACATTCGGGTCGCTCGACGAGGAACAGAAGGCGCAAGTCGTAGGGTATATCCAGAGCGGCGCCACCGGGGACGACGCCCGGGAACTGATCGAAACGGCGATAAACTCGCTGCGGGACGGACAGCTTCCGCTATGAAAAAAGCGCCGTTGATCTACGCGGCGCAGTTTGCGCTGGGCGGACTGGCCTACTGCGGCATCGAGGTCGCGTTCCGCGGGTATACCCACCGTTCGATGCTCGCGGCGGGCGGGCTTTGTTTTGTGCTGCTGTGCCTGCTGGCCCGTTCCCAGATCGGGCTTTTGCCCGGCGCGGCCATCGGCGGCCTGGCCATCACGGCGGTGGAATTTGCCACAGGCGTGATCGTCAACCTGTGGCTGGGGCTGGACGTCTGGGATTATTCCCACCGGGCGTTCAACCTGCTCGGGCAGGTCTGTTTATCCTATACCCTGACATGGTGCCTGCTGAGCGGGCTTGTGATCCTCTTTGCCCGCGTGATACGGGGCGGGGCGCTGCTCTATTGGGAACGGGCCGCAAAACGCGCCGTTTTGGCGGAAAGAGCCGCCGTAATCGCACAAACGAGGCGGAATCGCATAGGATGAGGGTAGAAAAGGGGGAATGGAGCCATGCCGAAAATCGCTATCTTTGCCGGGCACGGCGGGTCGGATTACGGGGCGGTGTCGGGCGATTTGCGGGAGAAGGACTTCAATCTGGCCATCTCAAACGCCGCGTCGGAGATCCTGCGCCGGATGGGATATGAGGTCGTCAACAACCGCACGACCGATGTGGACAGGAATATCAACCGGGACGCGGAACTGGCCAACAGCCAGGGCGCGGACGCGCTGGTGGAGATACATATGAACAGCAACGAGGGGACGCCCGGCACCGGCAGCGAAGCGTTTTACAGCGTCAGGGACACCGGCAGGGGTCAGGCGCTGGCCGAAGACATCCTCGCCAGTATGCAGCGTCTGGGGTTTGTCAACCGCGGGGCAAGGGTCCATCTCAACGCCGCCGGGCAGGATACGTTCGGCATCCTGCGGCTGACCAATATGCCGGCCGTGCTGTTTGAAACGGCGTTCATCAACAACCCGCAGGATATGCAAAAACTCAACATACAATCGGTGGCCGAGGCCATCGCCGGCGCCGTGGCGCGGAACTTCCCGATCACGGTCCCCCCGGTCACGTCCCAGCCCGTCATCCGCGATATCCAAAACACCCTCAACGCCCGCTACGGCTTCAACCTGACGCCGGACGGCGTCGCCGGCCCGATGACGCGGGCGGCGGTCGTAAGGGGTTTGCAAACCGAACTGAACCGGCAGTTCGGGCGCAATCTGGCCGCAGACGGCGTCTTCGGCCCGGCCACCCGCGCCGCGGCGGTCAACGTACGCCCCGGGGCGCGCGGGAATATGACCTATCTCATTCAGGCGGCGCTGTTCATGCGCGGGTTCACCGATCTGATCCCCGACGGCAACTTCGGCCCGATCACCGAGCGCGCCGTCCGGCAGTTCCAAGGCGCGAGCGGCTTGACGGTTGACGGCGTCGCCGGACCCAATACGCAGAACGCGCTGTTTAGCTGGTAACCCTCAGCCCCGCACCTCAAGCCGGACCGGTTGGCTGCCTTTCAGCGCGGCGCTGCGCCTATCGGGCTGGCAGAAGCCGACATGCAGCGTTTTTTTGCCGTAACAGAGCCGCATATCGCCCTCCCCGTCATACCGCATGAACGCCTCGGGCGGGATCGGGATGGTCAAGTCGGCGCTCGCGCCCGCGTCTAACTCCGCCTTTTTTAGGCCGCAGAGATTCCAATTCTCTTTCTCGCCCTCGATCTCGATGTATATCTGCACCGTCTCGGCCGCGCGGCGTTTCCCCTCGTTCTTCACCGTGACGGTCACGGCGCCGCCGGCGTAGGAAGCGTTGGCCAGCGCAAACGGCTCAAACCCCAGACCGAAGCCAAACGGGTAGAGCGCTTCGCCCTTGAAATAGCGGTAGGTGCGGTTTTCCATCGAATAATCGCAAAAATCGGGAAGATCGCCGTCGGAACGGTAGAAGGTGAGCGGCAACCGCCCCACGGGCGAAAACAGGCCGAAAATCAGTTCGGCGACCGCTTTCCCTCCCTGCGAACCGGGATAGAAGCCCTGTATCACCGCGTTGGCGTTTTCATCGGCCCAGCGCAGGTCGAGCGCGCTGCCCGCGAGGATGACCACGACGACCGGGATGCCTTTCGCTTTCGCCGCCTCAAGGACCTTTTCCGCCATGATCTGCTGGCGGCCCGGCAGGGCCAGCCCCAGCTTGTCGCCGGAGGCGAACTGGTTGCCCGCGTCGCCCTCCTCGCCTTCCAGATCGCGGTCCAGCCCGAGGACGATGACGACCGCGTCGGCGCGGCGGGTGACGATCAGCGCCTCGGCCTGCCGGTCGCCGGGGAACTGGGAGAGGACGCTGTCGTTTACCTTGTGCATCGGGCAGCCCTCGGCAAAGAGCGTGCGGATCCCCTTTTCGGCGGCCAGCGCCTTAACGCCCTGCAAGACGGTGACATGGTCGGACGCCACGCCCTGGTAGTTGCCTTCCAGCGCGATACGGCTGTCGGCGTTTGGCCCGACGACCGCGATGGTCTTAATCCCGTCCGCCTTCAGCGGCAATGCGCCGTCGTTTTTCAGCAGCACCAGAGACTGGCGGGCGACGTCGAGATTGAACGCGCGGTGCTTGTCGCAGTCCACAATCTCATAGGGGATGGAGGTATAGGCTTTGTTCTCCGGCGCGCCCAGCAAGCCGAGCCGCATCCGGGTGACCATCAGGTTTGTCACCGAACGGTCGATCTCTTCCTCGGTCAGCAGCCCCTCCCTCACCGCCGCCACGCAGTAGCCGTACAGGTTGCCGCAGTTGAGGTCGCAGCCATTGCGCACGGCCAGCGCGACGCTCTCCACCGGCGTGGCCGTCACCTTATGGTGTTCGTGGAAATCCTTGATCGCCCAGCAGTCGGAGGTCACATGCCCGTCGAACTCCCATTTGCCGCGCAGGATGTCCAGCAGCAGCGTCTTGCTGCCGCAGCATGGCTCGCCGTTGGTGCGGTTATACGCGCCCATGACGATCTCGACGCCCGCCTCGGTAACGGCGGCTTCAAACGCCGGAAGGTAGGTATTCCAAAGGTCATACTCATCGGCAATAGCGTCGAACTCATGCCGCAGCCCTTCCGGGCCGCTGTGGACGGCGAAATGCTTGGCGCAGGCGGCCACTTTCAGTGCGTCCCGGTCGCCGCCCTGCAAGCCTTTGATAAACGCGACGCCCAACCGGGCCGTCAGATACGGGTCTTCGCCGTAGGTCTCATGGCCCCGGCCCCAGCGCGGGTCGCGGAAGATATTGATATTGGGGGACCAGAAGGTAAGGCCCTTGAAGATGTCGTGGTCGCCCTCCTCCTGATAGGCGTTGTATTTGGCCCGCCCCTCGTCCGATATGACGGACGCCACGTGATGAATCAGTTCCGGGTCGAAGGTCGCCGCCAGACCGATCGCCTGGGGGAACATGGTAGCGACGCCCGCGCGGGCGACGCCGTGCAGCGCCTCGTTCCACCAGTTGTAGCTGGGGATGCCCAACCGCTCGACGGCGGGCGCGGTGTGCAGCATCTGCGAAACTTTTTCCTCCAGGGTCATTTGGGAAACCAGTTTTTTGGCCTCGGCCTTCATATCGAACATGGAATGATCCTCCCCGTATGTATTGATGGTATCTTACAGGCTGCCGGATTGTTTGTCAATCCGCCTATGCGCCCCGTCGGCCGAAAATCTAATTTGACAAACATAATTCCGTGTGGTACAATTAAGATAAGCTGAGGTGAACTATTATGGATAAGATTATTCAGTTCCCAAACAATGGGGGTAAAACAAGACCATCCTTGGAAGACATTCGCAACAGGGCTTTGGCAAACAGAAATACTTCTTCGCGAGATTTTGAACATAATACTCAATCTGAGCACAATGCAGATGTTTGGAATCGTGAGTTCGAAGACCTATGGTCTTCAATTTATCAAACTATAGAGTGAGGCAGTACAGATGGAGAGAGAATTACGCCGTGGTGAAATCTACTATGTGAAATTCAGAATGTTTTTTGACAAGTACATTCCAGAGGGCAAGAAAAAATTCGTTTTGATACTTCAAGAAGGTGCTTATTTTGCAAAACATAGAAGTGTAGAAATTTTACTTATCTCCTCTGATAAGGATTATAAAGCAAGAGAAGATTATAAGACAGATGTTGAAATTGAGTTGGGAACCACAAAACTAACTCAAAAGTCTTGGGCGTTATGTGCTCAACCATATCCATTAAACAAAGATATATTTGATGAAGATGGTGTATGGTATGCCGGAACGCTCTCTCCCGAAAAAATGGATGAAATAGATGAGGCTCTTTACAACGGACTTTGTATGGGGTTGCAGAATGAACTAGACAAGGAAGACGCCTTAGTCAAAGATAAAGAAGCAGAGTTAGCCGCCGTGTAGACATTGTGCGCCTACACTTTGGCTAAATGTTCATATTGAGAAGACTATCTTAGATACAGGATGGTCTTCGACATTTATCAAGAAAAAATTTGACCAATCACGCTATGGAGTTGGTGATATGGGTACCGTTTCAACCGTTCGCAACCCTTGACCAACCGGGCGGTGACGCGGTACAATAGGCAAAAGGAGGGTTATGCCATGTTCAGCGGTTTAGGTTCCGATTTATCCAACCTCTATTTGCTCTCCAACGCCAAAACGCGCTCCGTCTCGCCGGAAAACCCCACCGGGGAGAAGGGGAAGGGCGGTATGGCGGAGGTCCCGGAAGGCGACCATCCCGCGAAGCGGCTCGGGCGGGGCTGGAAGGTATCCCCCTGCGTGACGGTCCGGCCGGGCGAGACGCACACGGTCTGCGACGTCGAGGGGCCGGGGGCGGTCCAGCACATTTGGATGACGCCCACGGGCCGCTGGCGGCACACCATCCTCCGCGTGTACTGGGACGGGCAGGAAACCCCGTCGGTCGAGTGTCCCGTCGGCGACTTCTTTGCCTGCGCCTACGACGGCTTCGCCCAGGTCAGTTCGCTGGCCGTCTGCGTCAATCCGGGCAGCGCGTTCAATTGCTATTGGGAGATGCCGTTCCGCAAACGCTGCCGGATCACCGCCGAAAACATCGGGGACGAGAGCATGGTCCTCTTCTATCAGGTGGACTATACGCTGACCGATATCCCCGACGGCTGCGCCTATTTCCACGCGCAGTTCCGCCGGGTCAACCCGCTGCCCTATAAAGAGGTCTACACCATTCTGGACGGCGCGGCGGGGAAGGGGCAGTATGTCGGCACTTATATGGCCTGGGGCGTCAACAACAACGGCTGGTGGGGCGAAGGCGAGATCAAATTCTTCCTGGACGGCGACGGCGCGTACCCCACCGTATGCGGCACCGGCACCGAGGACTATTTCTGCGGCTCGTATAATTTCGACGTGGCCGGGCGGTATACCGAGTTCACCACGCCGTACAGCGGGATGCCAAAGGTTTCGCGCCCGGACGGCCTGTATAACTCCCAGCAGCGGTTTTCGCTGTACCGCTGGCACATCCGCGACCCCATCCGGTTTGAGGAAAACCTCCGCGTCACCATCCAGGCGCTGGGCTGGCGGCCCAAGGGGTTTCTGCCGCTCCAAGACGACATCGCGTCCGTCGCGTACTGGTACCAAACGCTGCCGGCCGCACCCTTCCCGCCCCTGCCGGCCGCGGAGTTTTTAGAGATCATATAAGTGAAAACCCCCATCTTTTGAAGATGGGGGTTGCCGTTATCTGAATTTTTTCTTCTTGGCGCGGGCCGCCTCACTCTTCTTGCGGCGTTTTACACTGGGGCTCTCATAATGCTCCCTCTTACGCAACTCGGAGTGGATGCCGGCTTTGGCGCAGTTTCGCTTAAAGCGCTTCAGCGCCGCGTCCAAGGACTCGTTGTCCTTGAGCCTGACTTCAGACATTTCATCATCCCTCCTCCCGGTCAATAGCGCCGCGTTTTTCCCGCGTATTTTCCGCGACACGCCTATTATAAAGGATGGACGGCCCGTTGTCAAGCATAGATTCGTCCGGATTATAGGTTCCGGATTATAGGCGGATTTATCCGGTCAGTTGACCACACGGATCTTTTCATGGCGCTGCAAATCGGCGATGACGGTGACGACGATCGGCATGACGATCAGTCCCAGCACCCCGATCGCCAAAAACCCGAGATACATGGAGGCGAGCGTCAGCAGCGGGTTTAACCCCAGCTGGTCGCCCACAATTTTGGGTTCGATGAATTGACGGACGCAAAAGATGACGAGGTATAAGATCAGCAATCCGATCCCCAAAGGCATATTCCCGATAATCAGGGAAACGGCCGCCCATGGGACCAGCACGGTCCCGCATCCCACCGCCGGCAGGAAATCCAGCATGGCGACGGCCATCGCCGGCAGAAGGCTGAAACGGCCGCGCGCGATGCTCAGGCCGATCAGAAGTTCCATAAACGTCACGGCCATGATTTTTAAGTAAGCGCCGAAATAGGAGACAATGGAACGTTTGAACGCGGCGATGGTATCCCCCAGAAAAAGCCGTCTTTTCTCGTTCATCTGGCGAAGGATAAACGAGACGGCGTCCTCATAATAGACCGTTGAAAATAAGGTGAAGAGAAAGGTGAACAGCACCCGGATCAGAAACACCGGCGTCTGCGTCGCCAGCCCGAACACCGTCCCGAACGCGGCGGGCAGGTTGGCGACGGCGTTGGTCAGCATGGCGGTGAGGTTGGAGCCGTCGCCGTCCGTATTCCAATCCGGGATAAACTCGCCCAAATTGTCCGCGGCCCAGTTTTCGACCTGCCGCAGGGCCGGCAGGACCGTTTCGTTGTAATATTCCGGCAGTTTGTACACCTGGTCCCGCACCGTCCGGAACAGCAGCGTACCCAGCAAAAACAGCAGCGTGCCTATAACGGCGATAAACAGGACCGCAAACAAAAACGCGATCGGCTTGCGCGGCAAGCGGGTCTTTTTCGCAAGAACCCGTATCGGCGGGTTGAGCAGCCGCGCGATGACAAATCCGATCAGCAGCGGCAGCAGCCAGCCGATCACATAGCCGAATAAAAAATACAGCAGCGCCAGAATGGCGGCCCCATACATGAGGTTGATAAGGAACCGGCGGCGGTTTGCGGTTCTTTCGTCCATGCGCGCCTCCTGACTAAAGGTTGAGGACGATGTTATCCGTCCCGTTGCGCTCAAACTCGGCGATGTAAGCCCCGATCCGCTCGTTGATCTGTTCCGCGTCGTCCTCGGCGCCGCCCTCGGCAATCACGTCGCGCCGCGCCAGTTCCTCCGCCAGTATCTCAAAGAAGATGGTGTCCTCGTATTCCATGACCGCTTCGTGGATGCCGCCCTCGGCAAAGGCGCGGGACGGGATCGCGCATCCGTCCAGCGGCTCGGTGAGTTTTTCCATCCCCACGTCGCGGCACTTGGCGAAAAGAAGCGACTCCACCTCGTCAAACTCCGTGATCCTGTCGTCCCCGCGGGCGGAGTTGAGGACCCAGTTGCCGATATAAACAAGGTCTAAAAGCCTGCGAAACTGTTTGAGGCTCATAGACAGTTCCATAGTCAAAGACACCTCCCGTCGTTCAAACCATTATACACCCCCGCGCCCAAAAGCGCCAGCCTATTTTTGTGCCGCGCAAGGAAATTTTTTCAAACTCTTGCATTTCTGTCCCGCCGTATCGTATTATGGTATCATGTTTACGGCACAGCGTCAAGGGGGGGTGCGGGGGATGGACGGCCGTCCTATCGCGGTCTTCGATTCGGGGCTTGGCGGGCTGACGGCGGTCGGCGCCCTCCGCGCGTTATACCCCAATGAGGACCTGATCTATTTCGGCGACACGGGCCGCGTGCCGTATGGCACGCGCTCCCGCCGCGCCATCCTGCGTTTCACCGCGCAGGCGGCGGGCTTTCTGATGCGGTTTGACCCCAAAGCGCTGGTGATCGCCTGCGGCACGGCCAGCACAACCGCCATGGAAGCAATTACTGAAATAGCCGCCGCAGGCTCCCGCGCCACGCCGGCGGTGGGCGTTGTGGAGCCTTCGGTAGACAAAGCCGCCGCCGTGACGCGCAACGGGCGGGTCGGGCTGCTCGCCACGCCGGCTTCGGTGCGGACCGGCGCGTATGCCGCGCGTATGCGGGCGGTTGCCCCGCGCGTCGTCATGACCGAGCGGGACGGGCGGCTGCTGGTGCCGCTGGTGGAGGCGGGGCGCGCCGGACCCGGCGACCGGGTGGCGGAACTGCTGGTGGCGGAATACTGCGCCCCGTTCCGCCAGGACGGCGTCGATACGCTGATCCTCGGCTGCACCCATTACCCGCTGCTGACGGACCTGTTTGCCGCCGCCCTGCCCGGCGTCGCGCTGATCGACGCGGGGGCGGAGGCCGCCGAAGCGCTCCGGGGCCTGATCGCGCGCGCAAGCCCCGAAAAGGCCGGCGCTCTCCGGTTCTTCGTCAGCGACGACGCGGAAGGGTTTTCCGAACAGGCGGCGCTGTTTTTGCGGAGGGAAATAACGGAAATGGCGGAAACGGTTGACCTTGAGGAGTTTTTGTAGTATGATGGAGAAACAGCCGTAAAAACGGGGAAGGGGGACGAAACCATGCCAAAACCTTGCAAAAGGGACGTCGTCGTCTCCATTCAGGGGTGCCGGTTCTCCCCAAACCCCGACGACAGCCATCTGGTGGACGTCGTGACCGGCGGCTCGATGGTCGCGCACCCGCAAGGCTACACGGTGTCTTACCAAGAGCCGTTTACGCGCGAGGAAGACGCCCGGACCACGCTGCTGGTGGAAGGGGGCAGGGTGACGCTGCTCCGCAGCGGGGCGCAGAACTCGCAAATGGTATTTGAGGAGGGCCGCAGGCATGTGTCGTACTACGACACCGCCGAGGGTCCGACGGCGGTGGGCGTCACCGCGAGCCGCGTCGCGGCGGAGATGGGGCAGGAAGGCGGCCGCATCGAGGTCGATTACGGGGTGGAAATCGCGGGAAGCCTGGCCGAAGAGAGCTATGTTTCGATCGACATCCGCGCCGCGACCGGCCCCTGGCTTGCCGTGCCGGACGGGATCACCGTCTATCGGGACGATTTTATCAATTAGAGGTACCTATGAAAACAATATTGATTCGCGCTGTATCGTTTATGCTCGCGCTTTTACTGTTCGCGGTCCCCGTGTCCGCGCTGCCCGAAAGCGGGGAGGGACGGCTGGCCCTGCTGGAGGAGATTCTTACCTACATAGACGCTTACGCGTTGTATCCGCCCGATAATTTGTCGCTGGACGGGATCACGGCGCGGCGGCTGGAGGATGAGGGCGGCCTGTTTCTGTCCCTGGTGGAGTCGTGGCTGGCGGAGGACAAATACGGCAGCTTTATGATCCTTGAGGAATACAATGCGGCCTACGGCGTCACCGAAGCGGCCTATGGCATCGGCATTCAGGTGGATACCTCCATGCCGCTGGGCGTTTATGTGACCGATTTCATTCCGGGCGGCGGCGCGGAGCAAAGCGGCATGGAGATCGGGGCGCAGATCGTCTCCGTTGACGGCGCAGACGTCGCGGACGCGGTTTATCTGGACGCGCGGCATCTGTTTCTGGGCGATCGGTGGACGCCGGTGGAAATCGGCTACCTCAACCCCGGATCCGCCGAGGTGTTTTTTGAGCCGATACGGCGCGGCCCGCTCAACGTTGACAACGTGCGGGGCTTTCTGATCGACGGGACGGACGTCGGCTATGTTTACATCGAACGGTTCGGCTCTCTGGCGGACTATTTTGCGTTCATTGATATT
>Ga0082212_10004867_pt1 | contig 18539 bp, 15 predicted proteins | sample TergutNt197P3_FD_71548 | JGI IMG/M metagenome (GOLD analysis project Ga0082212, IMG submission 71548) | Neocapritermes taracua P3 segment gut microbial communities from Petit-Saut dam, French Guiana - Nt197 P3 | ecosystem: Host-associated > Arthropoda: Insects > Digestive system > Gut ...
CTTATGATGTTGAAAAACCTGCTTCCAAACAGGCTGTCATGCACTATCGCCTGATTGCCACATCGGATCGTTATTGTTTGCTCGAAATAGATTTAAAAACGGGGCGACATCACCAGATTCGTTGTCAGTTGGCCAAAATCGGTTGTCCCGTCAAAGGTGATCTGAAATACGGCGCCGAACGTTCCAATCCGGATGGCGGTATCAGTCTTCATGCACGCAGGATAGCATTTTTGCATCCTGTCTCGCTACAACCGATTGTAATTATTGCGCCGGCGCCGGAAGATAATTTGTGGAAAGCGCTGGCAGGAAGTAAGAATGAATATTAGGTGTCCCGCATGGGACAATACTTTATTAACCGTAGGTAAAGCGTAGCGTAACCTACGGATCTGCGTGTCTGGTATCCACAAGTCCCGCATAGGACGACACATTCATCATGCAATTGTGTCGTCCCTGCGGGACTTGGCGCTGATTGCACTGTCCTCTCCGCAGGTTGAAACCTACGGTTAATAAAGTTACGTCACTGCGTGACTTTACTGTCGGTAAAACAGTATTAACATTTTCAGTTAAAAGGTAAATAACTGATTTTTTTATTTTTTTTCAAAAAAAAATGATTTTTTATTTGCAATTTGAAATTCTTTTATAACTTTGCAGCGCAAAGTACTTTTAAAATATGGATAATAAAGAAGTTTTCAATACGTTGAGTGAGATCAGAAATTTGATGGAGAAATCGTCAAAAATACTGACTCTGAGTGGAATGTCTGCTATTTTTGTGGGAGTTTACGCCTGCGTGGCAGCAGTTGTTTCGTACTATATACTGGGAGGCGAATGGGTGCTTTCGGGAGGTTTCGTCGAATTACCCCGACTGAATGTTAATACTCCGTACCGGTTGCAGCTTATGCTAATCTTTGCCTTATTACTGATTATGCTTTGCCTTGCAACGGTATTCCTGTTTTCGTACAGGAAAGCAAAGCGTAACAATCAGCGGTTTGTTTTTGATCGGACGGCTCAAAGGCTGTTATTAAACTTCTTTATCCCGATGGTAACGGGAGGCATTTTGTGTTTGTCCTTCATTTGGAACCAACATTATGGGCTGACATCTTCTATTATGTTGATTTTTTATGGTTTAGCATTGATCAATGTGTCAAGTTATACCTATTCCAATACGCGCTATCTGGGTTATGCCCAATTGCTGCTGGGTTTGGCAGACAGTTTTGTTGAAGGGTATGCCCTACTCTTCTGGACGCTTGGGTTTGGCGTTTTTCATATTGTTTACGGCATCTTTTTTTATTTGAAATATGACAAATACTGACATCCCCCTACCCCCTTCAAAGGGGGATAAATCGTAAATACTGACATCCCCCTACCCTCTTAAAAGGGGGATAAAAATGGTAAATATGAAATATAATATTGAACTGATAAACAAGGCTTTTGAAAACAGGATACGGCTGGGTATCATGTCTATCCTGATGGCCAATGAATCCATCGACTTTGTCAGTCTGAAGTCGCTGTTGGATTTGACGGATGGCAATTTGGCTTCTCATACCCGCAATCTCGAAGATTTGGCGTATATCCAAAGCCGCAAACAGTTTATCGGGCGAAAACCCAATACCACTTATTCGATTACGGATAAAGGAAGAGATGCTTTTATTGCACATATCAATGCGTTGGAAGCATTGATAAAGAATCAGATAAATACGAACTAATGTTAAATTAATCGTGAATTGTTTTATAACATCCCCCTTAACCCCCTTCAAGGGGGGAATTTGGCGCCATTTTAACGTTAACATGACACTAAACTATTTTTTTATGCATTAACTTTGTACTGCAAAGTACTTTTAAAACATTAAAATTTTCAATTATTCAGCTATTCAATTATTCAGCTATTCAATTATTCAGTTATTCAATTATTCAATTATTCAATTATTCAATTACTAAATTATGGTAACACAAGATTTTAAATCGAAACCGGAAGAGGCTATCTATCCGGAACCGGCAAGCGGAACCAATCCGAAACAGCCTTCAAAAAGCCTCACAGAATTGTTTTTCACACGTTATCAGATGGTCATTAAAGCCGTTCTGATCAGTTTTCTGACCTTGTTTTTAATGATTCCGATGGTTTTAATCGGTAATCTGATTACAGAGCGGGAGTACACTGCGCGTGATGCGACAGTGGAAGTACACCAAAAATGGAGTGGTACACAATCAATTATGGGTCCTGTATTGACCATTCCTTTTTATGAAATCACAGCCGGGAAAGACGACAAAAAAGAAAAAACAATGAATGTGATTCATGTTCTTCCCGAAACATTATCAATCAGTGGTGAAGTCAGGACACAGGAATTGAAACGCGGGTTGTATGAAATTGTCGTTTATAATGCCCCGATTGCGTTGAAAGGTACTTTTGTATTACCGGAAGAACTCAGTAATCTACCGGAAGAGTCATGGAATGATATTTTTTTCGGTGATGCCATGTTGAATATCGGTATTTCCGATTTGCGCGGAATCAGCGAACAGGTAAAGATGCAATGGGGAAGCCAACATTTAGTATTTGATCCGGGTATCCGACAGGCAAGGATATTATCGTCGGGCGTATCGGCTCATGTGGATTTGAAAGCATTTCTAAACGATGGCATCGTAGAATTTTCTATTGCATTGGAACTGAAAGGGTCTGAGACAATTCGTTTTACGCCGCTCGGAAAAACAACGGTTGTCAATCTGCAATCAAATTGTACGACGCCCAGCTTCACCGGCGCCTTTCTTCCGGTCAATCGCGAGGTAAACGATCATGGTTTTACCGGTGAATGGAAGGTGATGCATTTGAACAGGAATTATCCTCAGGTAATTACCGGATCACGGTGGGAAAGGGATATTGTTAATTCCGAATTTGGCGTAGATATGCTGCTGCCCGTCCAGCATTACCAGAAATCCATGCGCACTGTCAAGTATGCGATTCTAATTATTGTTTTGACTTTTGTGGTCAGCTTCTTTGTCGAAGTATTACAAAAAAAGCGGATTCATCCGTTTCAATATCTGCTGATTGGTGCGGCGCTTTGCCTGTTCTATTCTTTATTGATTGCTATTTCAGAACATACCGGTTTTACCGTTGCGTACAGTATTGCCTCCTTAATGACTGTGACGTTGATAACCTGTTATTTGACAGGTGTATTAAAGATCAGAAAGACTGCGCTGAGTATCGGCGGTCTGCTGGCTCTCTTATACCTTTGCATCTTTATATTGATTCAGTTGGAAACCTACGCTTTACTGGCAGGCAGTGTCGGGCTGTTTGTGATTCTGGCAGTGATCATGTATTTCTCGCAGCGTATCAATTGGAATGGACAGGGGTAATTTTTTTGCACGCAGATGACGCAGATTTAAAAGATTTGCGCAGATTTTTTATCTTTATTAATCTGCGTAAATCCTGATTATCTGCGTCATCTGCGTGCTTAATATTTTATCTCATTCCTACAAACTTCACATCAAGTCCCTTGTCATCAATAGCCTTTTTGCTTAGCGCGTAGCCGGATTGTTTTACCTCGCCGGTAATAAATTCGGGGATATTATACGACTTCATAAAGCGATGATAGAAATCAACATCTTTTTGAGGCAACAGGAAAGGTTTGGCCGGTTCGCCGGCGGAATTGATATAGGCGATATAAGGCCGTGTATATAGCCCGTCAATCCTTCGGCTACTGAATACCACCCAGCGGCTATTGCTACTCCACGAATGATAGCTTTCTACATCCTTGCTGTTCAACGCATCCAATGGAATTGTTTTTTTAGTTTTAAGATCAATCATATACAAGTCGGCATCCTTATGCCAGATTGAGAAATTTCCATAGCCTGACAGCGTAAACATCAGGAATTTACCATCGGGCGAAACACGTGGAAATGAGACGCTCCTCCCTCCTCGTGCCTTCGCATGATAAAGCGTATCGACACGCGTACCGAAACGGCGGCTTTCGGGGTCGAACGAAATGGAACACAAGCTATATTTCACCTTGTTGAATTCGTCCGGCATCAGGAAAGTATCAGCCGAACAGAAATACAATGTCTTTCCATCAGGCGAAAAGGTGGGGAAAGTCTCAAAAATACTATCCGCACACAAAAGCGACGAAGTAATTATTTCATGTCTGTTGACGTCATACACTACTACATCCGAAGCAAAATCAAAGACTTCCACACGGTTAGGGTCGGTAGTATGAAATGATTGTTTGGTGTCGTTGACCGAAAAAGCCACAAATTTACCGGAAGGATGCCACGAAGGATAAACCAAAGCCGAAATGGTCTGATCGGTCTTCGTATTGAGTTTTTCAATGCGCTCGCCGTTAATCAACATCGTGCCGGGAAATTTGGCACGTATATGAAAAAGCATCTGATCCGGATTCTGCATACAAAACGAATGGCAATTCATACAACTGTAATCGGTTCGTTTGTTGTTGATGATAACTTTTTCTTTATAACTGTCAAGGCAACGCTGGTATATCCCCATCTCATTCCACACCTCATACCCCGGTTCAATCAACCGGTAAGCAAGCCATGAATCGATCGGTTCAGGGGCTACAAAAATTTGAAAGGTCGGAAAACTTACCCATTGGCCTTGTTCACAGGCTTGAATCGTAACGTGCAACGTACCACCTTGAGCATCTTTCATCAGTTTTTTCCACGATGAAATCGGAAACGTAAACTGTCCCTTTTTCTCTTTCAACACCAATCGCTGCGATCCGATTTCGACTGTGACACGTGCTTTGTCGTAATCAAGTGAATCAATTAGCTTAAAATTAAGCGGAGCAATATTTGAAGGAATGGTAATTTCTTTATAATCAGGAAATATAGCAGGTGGCGTGTCAAGCGTACGAGTAATATGTACTTCATCCGAACACGAAAGAAGAACCATCATAAACAGTATTACCGTCAGATGTATTTTTTGCAATAATTGCTTATACAGTTTCTTTATAATCATACTCAATACAGGCTGTTATTCATTTAAACATATAATAATACCAATAGGTATCACCGAAACTTCTTTTCAACAAACCGGACAATGCCGCAGTATTCGCATTGTTGGCTAAAATCTGTCTCTTATATTCATTAAAACGCTGAATGACTGATGCCGGAACGCCCATTTCTTCCCAAACAGAAGGTTCCATTTCGTACGCAATGACGGCAGCCTCCTGAAATGATTTGGGTAATTCGGGCAATACCTCCGTGCCATAAAATGCTTCAATAAAATCTTTAAAAAGACTGATGTCTTTTGTTAGCAGGTAGAAGGCTCCAACATATTGAATTGTTGCTTGATGAGACGGATTTTGTTTTGCGATTTGTTCGAGGTCAAGGTGCAGTCCCATTTTTTCCGATAACATATTGGCTTTGGGAATACACATACGCTTTATATGCAACAGTGAATCGTTTGCAATGGCTTCATCGTCCCACAGAAACCGACGCTGTTCATTCGCCCATTCCTTATAATACTTTGTCTGTTCCAACAAGTCAATGTATTTTTCGGCAACCCGGAATGCTCCAAATATCAGATTTGTCTGTATCAGTCGTTTATACATGCGTGGCCCACCAATTGGCGGAATGCTTTCATTGGCTTCAAAAGCCATACGCTGCGCCATCGCAATATGTCCCATTGAAAAATATATATCGCTCAATAACACCGAAATATGCGGAACCCTGTTCCAAGGCACATAAATGCTTTGTATTCCCTTTTGATCAAACGCAAACATTCTCTCCGACAATTCTCCTTTTTCCGCTAATGCAACATTCAGACAACATTTATACAGATAATTCTTAGTTTCACCACTACACCGCTCAATTATTTGATCCCACTGTTCGGTAGTCATATAGTAATCCAACTCCTTATAAAAATCCGAATTGCGGTTAGCAAATTTATCCATACCAAAAAAGAAGGCAACCACAATTAATAAAAACTGAAAACCAATCTCAACCAATCTCCGTCCAATCCTGATATTGTCCCTGTTGCATAATAACCGGCATCCAATCAACAAAAGAAACATATAAATCCAGGCAAAATAAATGGATATATTAGGGCGAAGCTGATAGGTAAAATAACCGTCAGGAAGCAGTACAAAGCGGAAATCTCCCACATACTGGGCATATACACTCCAAATAGCCAAACCGGTAACTGCCAAGAGCGGAATGATAAAAAAATATGCTCTTGAAAAACAGCTTATTAACTCCCATAAAAAAACACAAGTAACAAAAAGAAATGCTATCGAACCGGCAAACCAAAACAACAATATTCCCATTACAGTTACATAAATGACCCTGAACGTTATGTGTGAGATACAGCAATATCCATACATGACCAATAGCATCAGCATATATGCCATCGTCCCACGATAGAAATAATTGGTATCGAAATGCATATAAAGGAGTAAAACTATAGGTAACAGACTGAAAATAAAGAGATTTGATTTTGGAGCGATACGTCTGATAATCCCGGCTGTCAGAATTCCAATGAATGTAAACAATGCACTCATTATCAATGCACCACAACATGGGATACAGAAAAACTGCACACAAAACTCGGTCAGTAACCGTGTCAGGCCCGCCGATTCCATCATTACCGACGCCCAATAAGTATGGCTCCAAAGAAACAGTTGTTCCTGTTCGATATAGAAAAAATGAAAGGACAATTGCTTTTGTAAGTAAATAAACAACACGATAAAGACGCAAAACCAAAAGGTAATCGTTGAATTAAGTATGGCAAAAACAACCTGACGCCATTTTTGATCATCATTTCTGAGAATGGCATTATAATCACTTTGCGCCGGCTTCCTTGTCTTTATACGTTTGAAGTTCCTCATATTTTCTATAAAATGCAAAGATAAGTCAAGAAAATCAATTTATTGCGTTTTTTGATAAATTTTATAAAAAAATTGATGATTTTCTAAATTTTAAAACCGGTTTTGAATAATTGTTCCCGTATCATTGAGCAAGGCCGATGCTTGCGTAATAACCACCCGCTTTACGCCGGCATCTATCGCCCGGAAAGCGTTTTCCAACTTCGGTATCATCCCGCCCTTTATCACGCCTTGTTCTCTGTAACTTATATATAAGTCACGGTCTATTTCGGGAATAATACTTTGGTAATCTGTTTCATCTCTTAGCACACCGCTTTTCTCAAAACAATACACCAAAGTCACGTCGAATAATGTGGCTAAAGCCTTTGCGATCTCCGCAGCAATCGTATCTGCATTTGTATTCAACAAATTCCCTTGTTTATCATGCGTTAACGGCGCCATGACAGGAACCATATCCTGCAACAGAAGCATTCCCAACTGACGGGCATCAACCTCTTCTACGTCGCCGGCAAAACCATAATCAATCTCCCGTACCGGACGTTTTACGGATCTGATCACATTCATATCTGCTCCGGTCAGGCCGACAGCATTAATGCTGTATGCCTGCAGTCGGGCTACAATCATTTTGTTGACCCATCCGGCATAGACCATCGTAACCACTTTCAGGGTAGCAGCATCTGTTATGCGTCGCCCATCGATCATCCTGCTCTCAATGCCTAATTGGGTTGCTAATTCAGTAGCTAACCTTCCACCTCCATGAACAAGAATCTTGTGACCTTCAATGCGTGAAAAGTCAGCCAATAAACGATTCAATTCGTCATCTTCTTCGACAATTTTTCCTCCAACTTTGATGATTGTAAGCTTTTCCACTCAATTATTTTTCGACAAAAGTACAAAAAATAGAAAAGAATTACCTATTTTTGCAAAACCAAAAAATGCGGTAGTAGCTCAGTTGGTAGAGCATCAGCTTCCCAAGCTGAGGGTCACGAGTTCGAGTCTCGCTTACCGCTCTCGCTGAAAATCAAGCGTTTGAGCAGCCTCACAGTAAAATGTGGGGCTTTTTTTATTGAAAAAAACTACCAAAATAGGGAATATTTCACGTAAAAATGTGATATATTTGCAACGATGTTTACACTATGTTTACAAAAGATTTTTGATGAAATGTTTGGATATTAAAATTAATATCATTATCTTTGTGTCGTAATAATTAAACGAATAAAAAACAATGAGGTACGCAGAATTGGAAAGGGCAATAAAATTAACAACAAATTGCCTGTTTTGGAAAAATGGCAGCAATCACCCCCTATGGATAAATCCTGGTACAGGCGAGGTATTTGCAATGAGCCACCACAGGAATGAAGAAGTAAAAGCGGGAACATTAAAAGGAATTATTAAAAAGTCAGGGGCTAAAATTTAGTCCCTGATAAAAAAACAAACAAATATGAACAGAGTAAAAGCATTTATTGAGCGCGGAAACGATGGAACATACGGAGTATATGTCGATTTGGATGATAATACATTAAATTACGGCATACACGGCGATGGCAAAACAGTAAACGAGGCAATAGCAGATTTTAGTGCAAGTTATCTTGAAATGAAAAAGGCGTATAAGGAAGATGGAATGAATTTTGTCGAAGCGGAGTTTGAATTTCTATACGATACGGCATCATTTCTGAATTATTACACAAACTATTTTTCGCTCGCCGGATTGTCGCGTCTGACAGGTATTCATCAGGGGCAATTAAGCCACTATGTGAACGGTACGCGAAATCCAAGTAAACAAACCATTCAAAAAATTGACAATTCGATTCATGCGTTTGCGAAAAACTTAAATCAGGTACAATTCGTTTAATTATTACACCTAAACAAATACCTGATAGCCCGCTTCAAAAGAGCGGGCTTTTTTAAGTAATAATAAATTCATACGTGTTACCTGTCCAGTCCATGTATTTCCAAAATCCGGCGGAGGGAATAGTTAAACTTGCGCGGTTATCATTCGGGTGGAAGGAAAGTTTCTGCGCTTGTTGCAGTTTGTTATCAAAAAAAACGTGTACATGATGCTCGCTGTCGTTGATTAATCCGAGCGGCGATACCGAACCAGGTAGTAATCCCAAATATTTCTGTAATCGCTGTTCGGAGGCAAAACTGATTTTTCCCTGTTTCAACTGTTGTTCGAGTTCGCGGATATTAAAATCCTGCGAATATTCCAGTATGACCAAATAATGCCGATTGCCTTTATGATTACGGAAAAACAGATTCTTGCAATAAGTGACATCAGAGTCTAACCAGTATTTACGCGCCTCATCAACAGTAGGGACAGGCGGATGCTCCCGGTATTCAAACATAATCCCCAATTCGTCTAAAATTTTATACAATTCGGGTTGACCTATTTTCAACGGTGTTGAATTTTCGTTATCGTTCATAACTTTTTTGTATATATTGACATCCCCCTACCCCCTTCAAAGGGGGATAAAAATCTTAATATTGACATCCCCCTACCCCCTTCAAAGGGGGATAAAAATTGTAAATAAACATATCACTCAAAACGAATAGTCCGTGCGGGATTAATCTTTGTGATCAAGTATGACGGCGCAAGCATCATCAGCAATGAAACGACCAAAGCGCCCATATTAATCAAAAACCAATTGGCAAAATTCAAGTCAATGGGAACTGCATCAAGATAATAAACGGATGCATCCAGCTTAATCAATTGGAAAAAGGACTGAACAAAACAGATAATCAGTCCGATTACATTCCCCCAAATCATTCCCCTTCCTATCAGAAAAAACGAAATATAAAGAAAGACGGAACGAATGCTCCGGTTACGCTGTCCCAATGCCTTCAAAATACCAATCATGTTTGTACGCTCCAAAATGATAATTAACAATCCCGAAATCATGGTAAACCCTGAAACAGCCATCATCAGGACAAGAATAATTACTACATTAATATCCAAGATGTCTAACCAGTTAAAAATCATAGGATTCAATTCCTTAATAGATTGCGCATAGTAGGTATTTCCTTCACTATCCTGTCTTTCAACTAAATGGAAATAAAGTTGATCGGCAATTTCATTGAGATGATTATAGTCGTTCACCAATAACTCCAGTCCGCTTACAGCATCATCGTCCCATCCGTTCAAACGGCGCACTTGTTTGATATCGGCGTACACAAAAATCTTATCATAATCTATAAAACCGGTTTCATAAATGCCGCGAATCGTGAATCGACGAGCACGTGCTTGATCCATTTCAAAATTCTGAAGGAAATACGCAAGAAAGGTATCTTCACACTTTAATTCAAGTAAATCAGCTAAATACCTTGATATAACCACATCTGTTGAAATTGTATCAGGAGACACTGCAATAATATCACCTTTTTTCAAATGATCACGTAAAAACGTCCAATCAAAATGCTCATCAATGCCCTTGAGCACAATACCTTGAGCATCATTTTGTGTTTTTATCATTCCCGGAATGGTGGCAAATCGTTCCACATGTCGGATGCCCGGAAATGTGAATAATTCCTGCAAAAGAGAATCGTCAACCATAATCGGAGTAGTTGCATACGACGAATTACCATCGAAATTGGTAATCCGGATATGTGCGCCAAAACCTATTACTTTGTCGCGCACTTCTTTTTTAAAACCGGTTATAATAGCGACCGATAAAATCATGGTCGCCAACCCTAAAGCAATGCCAATAATAGCTATCCGAACGGCAGGAGGCAACGTTTTGCGGTCGCCAGACGTTTGGCTAAAGTGAACTTTGCGCGCAATAAACAGTTCAAAATTCCTCATTTCTCATTGATAAAACCTCACAAAAATACGCAATAATTGAAAATTGAAAGTTGAAAATTGAAAATTATTATCTTTTTGTTTTTAAATTCTTAATTTTTAATTCTTAATTTTTAATTGATTTTCATATCTTTGCCGCACAATGAAAAGTGTCGGACAATACACGCAAGGGGTAATATATGCAATTCTGGCTTATGTGAGTTGGGGAATATTGCCCATTTATTGGAAACAGTTGGATACGATCAGGTCTGTTGATATTTTGGCGCACAGAATCGTTTGGTCGTCTGTCTTTACATTGGTTTGGTGTTTGCTGATAAAAAGGAATTATCTCCGGAATTATTTTTCCAATTTGCTATCACTTGTGAAATTGGCTGGTACAGGGATGATTGTCACAATCAATTGGGGAGTGTATATTTATGCCGTTAATTCGGGACAAGTGGTTGAAGCTGCATTGGGCTATTTTATTAATCCATTGGTCAGCATTGTGTTGGGCATGGTTTTTCTCGGTGAAAAGTTAAACAAAATTCAATTTACGGCGTTTTTGGTTGCTATGATCGGTGTGGCTTATCTCACAGTTAATTACGGACATTTCCCATGGATAGCGATTGCTTTGGCAGTATCATTCGGGGTCTATGGACTGCTGAAAAAGAAGATGAATTACGATTCTATGAGCGCTTTGGCAGTCGAAACCACACTGATTGCCCCGCTTGCTTTGGGATATCTTGTCTTTGGGACTACGGGCGGAGTGGCATCGTTTGCAACATCGGATTTTTCGGTCATTGTTTTACTTATTTTAGCCGGAATCGTTACGGCGTTGCCACTCTACTGGTTTGGCATGGCAGCCGTCAAAATACCTTTATATTCAATCGGTTTCTTTCAATATATTTCGCCCTCAATCAATCTATTTATCGGCATATACCTTTTCCATGAAGCATTTACCGCAACCCATGCGGTATCATTTTCTTTCATTTGGGTAGGATTGACGCTATATATCGGTGATATGATTGTTCGTTTGCACCGGCAAAAGAACAATTTTGGTTAAAATTGTGCAGTTGAAAAGAGGATAAGGTGGTAAAAGTGGGGTGTAAAATGAATCTAAGTATTTATACAACTAATGCCATGTAAGTTTCAAATTACATTCCTGTTGTACGATAGGAAATTCGAAGACGTAATTTCCATAACGGTCACGTTCGGATGAAATGTTTTTTCCATCCACACTGAGACTTGGGTTTCGTACGCCATTCGCTTCGACGGTTAAACGAGTAGAGTGTTTGTAACCTATGCCGTTTTCAAGACTAAGTTCCATGCTTCGCATATTCTTACTGACAAGTATCGGTTTAGATGAAGACCAATTGTCTCTATCCAATTCCAAACCAAGACGAATCTTTTTATTAATGATACGAAAACGGGTACGGGTTCCGTCATCCGGATATACGATAAATTGCTTTTGGTCTTCAGACATGTTGCCGCCAAAAACCGTCCAACCGAAAATAGGATCGTCGACTAACATGCTGACAGCGGTGCGCGTAATGGCACACATGCCCAAATCGCCTTCTCCGCAATAACGCCAAGGACCACGCGATTCTTCTGTTCGTATCCAGGGAGTACCGAATTTGACGGAGGTGAACGCCTGACCTATTGCACCGTCTTTGTCCTTGCCGGGATACCAATAGCCGTAATTCGATTCCGGAGTACCGGTATTTGCCACACAATAAGGCCCTAAATAGCTCGCATAGCCGAGACGTAACCATTCATACGGATCATCGGCAAAACGGTAACCGTAATCTAATATACTTGCTCCGCCCATACGGGCCATATAACAGTGAATGCTTCCGTCGGATGAGCGGTTGAAAGAACCTCCCAATAGCGTATATTGCTTCTCAAGGTAACCGCGACAAGCTACTCCTGCCCAATGCTGACGCTCCATGAAGTCTCGAGCAGCGGACTGCGTGACGACAGGATGGGAATACCATTTTTCCGTATTGTGATCATACCAGAGATTTTCATCCGGCTTCATATCATTTTGTACGCCGTATTTAGCCAAAAAATAAGAAGATTCAAAAGCGGTACGATCCAACGCATATTCCGAACGGTAGGGATACCTGTCGTCATATATAAAATATTTTGCCTTCTTTTCCCACTCGAAGCGTATCTCGGAAGCTTTATCACGGAAACCCTTTGATTCAAGTTCATCAATCAGATCAACGATAACCAACTCGTTGTAACAACCCCATTTGAAAGGCTCATAATAATCCCCGAGCAATTCGGTCGGATACCTGTAGTAAGCTTTTGTTGTTTGAAATGCCATTTCCAAATACTGGTCAGCTGTCCTAAATGTGCATTTTTCGGGATATAGCTTGGCTATCTGATACATGTGCCAATATAACATGATCATGTGTGCATAATCATACGTGCGCCATAGGCGCATATTTTCCAACCTGTATGTCGTATAGGTTGTGCGCAAATCATGATTTCGGTTTATAAACCAATTCGGCGTTCCATATACGCCATACGGATAGGGCGTCTCCTGATCGGTACGTTGCAGACCACCCCACACAAAATTTTTTATGTGATATTCCAGCGAAGCAATTTCGGTGTCGTCGGGAAATACCACATTTTTGGAAGCAATAAAAGGCGCTTTACCTAATATTGGATCGTCGCTGGCCAAAAAATAGGTGAGAAATTCATCAAAAAAATCCGGATTGTCAGGGCCGCGCAATTCACCATTTTTCATGTCATATACGCCATACAAACCATTATACCATTTTGACGGATCGCGAAACTGCTGGTTGTTGACCAAAAACAAACTCCTTTTCTTGGTGATCGTTTCCGGTGATTCGCACGAGAAAAACTCAAGATAGGTTTTGCGACCACCGTCGAAAAATACGGTCAGCATATTTTCACCCAAACGACTGAATGACACTTCATAAATATGCGTATTATCCCCCTTCTTGCCAATAAACTTCAAGGATGTTTTCGACGGCGTCTCCGCTACGATTGAATCAATCGAGCAAAGAGTCCTTAATGAAAATTTTGCTTTTTGCGAAATCGGCAACGTCATGCCCGGTACCACTTCTATATCGATGGAACGGTTCAATACCATTATTTCACGCATCTTCGGATACGAATCGGCAGCGTGTATCGTAAAACCGAATGACATTTTATTCCCGCCAGTTCCGGAAGGCTGCAACCAGGTGCGGGTATGTTCCTGACGCCATGTCCCGCGAATTTCGGACGTTCCTGTCTTGCCGGAATAAATATAGGCACGATATCTGCGGTCGGTCTGTGAAACATCAAAATATTCCAACTTGGTACCGCAATTCGGCGATACTAAATAATAAGGCGCCTCTCCATTATTACGGATAAAATAGAGAAATGACGCATCGCCCGAAATATGGGCATGTTTGGCAAAGGCTCTTTCATAGATCGGTATCGGATTTTCGCCCGATGGGCCGCGCCATGGAAAAGCAAACGCCAAATCACCTATCTCTATCGGAAATTTGCTGTTATTTACAATATCTATCGTCCAATGAATGACGTCACCTTCCAAGTGAAATAACTGTGTCATATCAATCGTATTGCCAATGCCTGAGTCGCGGTAAGAAATGGTTCTGTTTGTCGCATCCGCTTGCATCTCCCTGTTACCGGGATTCAGTTGAAGCCAAACACCGTCTTTCACTTTATAAGCAAGAAGAACATCGGCTATCTCTCCGTTTAGGAGATTCGCATGATAAGGATCAGACACGCTTTCAATCACATTGACTCCTCTCGTGTTGTATCCGATTTTCCAATACACATTTTCCATCCTAAGCGTATCCAACGAAGGGGCTTGAGGAGGACGTTGCTGTTGTGCCGTAACACATAAACACAAAATCGAGAACCAAAAACTAATAATAAAATGACGTTTCATAAAGCGTTTTTTTATGGTGTAATAATTGAGTGTGTAAAGTTAAGCATTTTTTATAAATTTGATGATTTCACCCTTATCACTGACAACTAAGTGCAATATAAACCTCAAAAACAGCTGTCCGAAAACCGAAATTTCAAAAAAATATGTACTTTTGCCCATTATAGTAGTGTTTTGATTTGCAACAACAATGCTGTAATAAAAAAGTGATGAGTAAATTATCTTTCCATATTTGCTAACTTTCGCTTATTTTTATCGGAGAATCGTGATTTTATATGACTAAACCTGCATAATTGATTTTTTAACTAATTTGTATGAAAGCTGCTGAATTTGAAAAATATACTGCTATCAATAAAAACACACGTATTGAAGTAGTTGATATTTTGCGTGGATTTGCCATTATGGGCATCATTATTTTACATAGTATTGAGCATTTTAATTTCTACCGTTTTCCTTCCGAAACGCCTTTTGAATGGATGAAATTTACCGATAAAGCGATATGGGACGGATTGTTTTTTGCCTTTGGCGGAAAAGCATACGCAATCTTTGCGCTCCTTTTCGGATTCAGCTTTTATATTCAGGAAGATAATGAAAAACGAAAAGGGCGTGATTTCAGGTTGCGTTTCTTATGGCGATTAGTGCTGCTATTCATTATCGGGCAATTCAATGCCGCATTTTTCACAGCGGAGATTCTTACCATGTATGCTATGATTGGGATTGTGTTGCCAATATGTTGTAAACTAAACAACCGGATGCTTATTATCATTGCCGTCCTGTTACTTTTACAGCCGGTTGAATGGATAAATGTATGTCATGCGGTTTTCGATCCTGATTATGTGGCAACACGAGGAATCAACTACTGGGGTGTTACGTTCAAAGCTCAAAGTGAAGCATCCTTTTGGGAAATGGTAAAAGTAAACCTCTACGAGGGTCAGCTTGCTTCCTTAATATGGGCTTGGGAGAATGGGCGTATCTTCCAGACAGCAGGCTTATTTCTTGCCGGCTTATGGTTAGGAAGAACCAAATTATTCGTCTACTCAAAAGAGCATAACCGTGTATGGCTTAAATATCTCCTCTTTGCAACCCTGTTATTTTTCCCATTGAGCGGATTACAAGGTATGATACCCAACTTTATTGCTAACAAAGCAATCTTGTCGCCGTTGTTGCTTATCATCAAATCATATACCAATATGTGCTTTACAATCATGCTGATAGTGATGGTCGTCATGGTATATTATTATTCGACCAATAAAAAATGGATACGCAAACTTGCTCCTTACGGACGCATGAGCCTTACAAATTACATTTCGCAATCCATAATCGGATCATTATTTTTTTACCATTGGGGTTTTTATTTGGATATGGGTATTACATACAGCGCTCTGTTCGGAATCGCACTATTTACGTTTCAACTGATCTTCTGTACTGTATGGCTCAAACATTATTCCCACGGCCCATTCGAAGGTTTGTGGAAACGGCTGACATGGATCAATGCCAAAAGATAGCATCATTCAGTATTTGAAAAATATGTAAAATAGGCAAAAAAAACAAGTTCTATTAAAAAAAGGTGTAAATTTGCACTTCAATATGGTAAATCATCACTTTAAGACAGACGATTATTAATCTACCATATTGAGGACAGAATAGAATAAACAATATATAATCATAAAAAGATGAAAATAAATAATTATGTTAAGCGTTTTACAGCAGTTTTTGTTTCAACAGTATTGTTAAGTGTTTTTTTTATAGAATGTGATAGCAAAAAAGTAAAAACTGCAGAAGAAATAGAAAAACTTGTATTAGTTTTTGACTCAGCTAAACAAAAACCCTCAACCGATTACGATTTGGAAGAAACAATTAGAATAATTCACGGGCTTGATATGGCAAGAAAAGAGATGAATAATTTTACTGAGTATTGTGAATATATGGCAAAACAAGATTATAGTAAAGTTGCTCCTGATGTAATTGAGGCAAAAATGATGTTGCTTCCCATACTAAACAAATTACTCTTGGCTGAAGAAAAATTAAAGGATATACAATCACTCTGGAAAACTTTTTCTGATATACCGGAAGTTGTTCTTCCAGCAACTGTTGAATTAACAAACGATCCGAGCAATATGCCACAATTTTTAGTGCTAACAGCCAACGAATTTTTTAGTGCAGTACAAAAGCAAAAAAAAATGGAAAAAGATGTTAAAAAAGAAATTTCAAGTATTCAAAATAAATATATTGAATACTTGACTTTTTTTACACCTATTTATAAAAAGTATATGGATGAATGGGACTATATATGTCTTGCGCGAGATGCAGCCTATATAAATCTGCACGAAAATAATATTGAATCTATGTTAGTTTGTACCGACAAAGTTTTAGATAGAGACCCTAAAAACAAGGAAGCTAATATATTAAAAGCTTTTGGCCTCTTTATGAAAGCTCAACAGGAACCAAAACTCATATTACAAAACGAAGAGATTAATGACAACAAATTCGATTATGCCGAAGAAGCAAAATCTATATTAGATCATTACATTGAGAATAATACAAAATTTTCAGCGCCTGCTTTACTTTTATTAGGGACATATTATTCTTTAAAAGGTGATAAGAACAGCGCTATTGAAAAGTACAATGAATCCGAGAAAGAATACCCTCGTCAAAGCGAACTACTTTTAGATATGTTAAATTCTTACAAACAACGTACCTATCTAAGTAAATCTGTCGAAGGTACTTATATTTTGCAACTTTATAAGGCAACAATGGAAGGTTATGGATTTTTTAGTCCTAATTTTCAAAAAGCGCTCATTGCAAAAAACAACAACGATTTAGAAACAGCAAAAGAAGAAATCTTAAAACATTTTTTCAGACGAGGGAATCAAGGTGTTTACGATTATATGATTGACGATATGATTCATTGCGAAACATATTTGCCCGAAAGTTTTAATATGATATTCAGAGAGAAATCGTTTTTAGATTTGGAAGCAACAGCAGGAATGTTTAATTCAAAAAATCTTAATCTTAAAGTACACAACCGTTCCGATATTCATCTTTCAAATGTTCGAGTATTTCTTTGTTTACATCTTACTGATATGTACAAAGATGATTATGTGGTAATTAAAATGCCTGCTACGCGAAATTATATTGAGCCACATTCTGTTGCTGATTTTGGTAAAGTTGAAATAGATATTGAACTTTACAACAAGAAAAAAAATGCAAATAATGATATAGTTACATCAAGAGCCATTATTTTGACTGACGACATTATTACTTGGGTTGACGAAGTTGATTTTAAAATCAATCGCATAAAACAGTCATTTGATCATTACAGTAACATCATTAAGCCTTCTGTTGAATTTGATAAATTTTACGCAACATTTGGGATTAACGGAGAAAATGTTTTGAAAAGTGTTAAAAATGAAACTTCAATTGAATCAAAGATTAGGCTGATAGGCAAAGATTTGTTGATCATTAAATTGCCACGTAATTTAGTTTTGTTAAATCCTTATTTCAGTATAAATGAGATAGACACAAAAGAAGCAGTTTTTCCAAGTTCTTTAAATCTCAACGGCTCTACAATAGACATTCAAATAGAGCAAAAAATTCCTAAAAACGATAGTCTTGATTTTTATCTGACAAGCGAAAAAGCAAAAATGAAATGGATAATTTTCTTTGATCAAGACGGTAATGTGAAAGATTATTTAGTTGAATTGTTATAATTTATATCACTGTATTATGATATCCATCGATTATGCTCGGGATGACAGGAAAAAACAGTTGAGCCAAGGTTAATACCCCGGCTCAACGTGCTAAATATTTTTTCACCCCCCCCTCTTTTGGAGGAGGCAAGTGGGGAGGCGGTTAACTTGAAGCCTGTTCAATAGATACAGCCACCGCAACCGTAGCGCCAACCATCGGGTTGTTGCCCATGCCGAGGAATCCCATCATTTCGACATGCGCCGGTACGGACGAAGAGCCTGCAAACTGCGCATCGCCGTGCATACGTCCCATCGTATCG
>Ga0082212_10004868_pt1 | contig 18537 bp, 13 predicted proteins | sample TergutNt197P3_FD_71548 | JGI IMG/M metagenome (GOLD analysis project Ga0082212, IMG submission 71548) | Neocapritermes taracua P3 segment gut microbial communities from Petit-Saut dam, French Guiana - Nt197 P3 | ecosystem: Host-associated > Arthropoda: Insects > Digestive system > Gut ...
GGCAAAATGGGCAGGAAAATATTTTACAAAAATTCTTGCTTGCAGGAGGAGACTGTCGAACTTGGGCTAAAAATCAAGTGACAGTCATCAGGAAGAACGGCATTCTTGAGAACAAAATCATCGCCGACAAAGACAATAGAGCCTGACATCTCCCATTTCTCCAGGTCAGTCTCGGTCATGTGGAGATTTTTGGAAGCGATGGTCATCGTTTTTCCGTTTTGCCTGAAAACACCTGTGTATGTTTCCGTGAAAAACAGATTGTCGGGAAAATACGAATGGTCATTCAAGATGAAGTTTCCCCCTTGGAATATCACCTTGCCGGCAAGTTTGTTCACGACAAGGCCAACGGTACTCAATCCGATGTCCAACGTCTGGTCGCCGTCCCCGGCCGGCGTGATTTGCAGCCCGGACAAATCCCAATTTTCGGCCACGTTCAAATTTCCGTAACACGTGATCGTTCCCGTGACGGGGTTGTTCGGGCCGCAGGTCGTGAGCCGCGTGTCCGGAAGCAAAATTTCGCCGTCAATGACAACGCCGGAACGTGACGTCGTTTGTTTGATTTCAACATGAGCAATGTCCCGCAAATCGCCGCTCACGGGTGCGTTGTTGCTTTGCAATCCCATGATAAGGTGGATGTTTCCCGTCATGATGCCGGCATGAATCGCGTTTTGTTGGTCCAACGTCACCGTGCGCAACGCCAAACCTGTGTTGACCACCTCGCCGTTGTTGACGAACTCCGCCTCGCCCGCCGAATCCTGACACTGAACGTTGGCGTAAGTCACGTCCAGGACGCCGCCCTGTTCAATCGTGATTCCGTAGCCGTTGCTCCGCAACGCAGAGTAGGACGTCATGCTCACGTCAAAGGGATGCGTTCCCGGTTGATAGCACAATCGCCCACCGGATTTCACGATCAATTTGCGTATGCCGGTCACCGTTTTTTGTTTCAAAACGCACTGCGAGCCATAAATTTCATACACGAATCGCGTGTTCATCGACGTCGAAGCGTTGGCAATATAAACATCGTCGCAGTCAAGCCGGATCGTTCCGTTATACGGCGTTGTGACTTGATAATTTGCGATCTGGTAATACCTGCCCACCCCATGGTTGCCAACGGTGAAGGTTTTTCCGTTCGGATCGAAGTGTGGCGAGTGGCAAATCCATTCACCGCAATACGAATCCTCCACCAGTTTGTAATCGCCGCTTCGTATCAGCAACAAACCGGCATTTTTGTATGCCGCGAAATCGACAGTGTTATCACCGATGTCGAATTCCTGATCGGCAGTGCCGGCGGCGTTGATGATCGGCGTGTCGGTCACTGTGGCTTGCAGGAGCACATCGTTGCTGACTGTAAGGCTGTTTCCGTTGAAGCGGAAATCACCGGCGTAGTTGCCAAACACTTTCAACCCGCCGATCGTGGCGTTGTTGGCGAGCGTACAATTTCCTGTACCGGTGTTCGTGAACACCGCCGTGTCATTGATGTCGGGAACAACACCACCCTGCCAATTTGTCGGTGTGTGCCAGGCGGTGTTGCTTCCATTACCTATCCATAATATTTCTGCCATATTGGACTCCTTGGGGATTGATGTTGTTCTCGTACTTATACCGTCAATGATTTCATCAATCATTCACACGTGTACGAAGATGGCCGGAAATATGAATATCAAAAGAGTGATTTGGCAAAACGGCACTTCCCGGAACGCTCACGTCGAAAACAGTTTGCATGGCCGTTACGCCAAACTGGTTTTTCAAGGTACCTTCCAAAGCCAGGTAATCGTTTTCCGACACAACGTCGTTCGTTTCGACGACAAGAATGGTGATATGCCTGCCCCTTTGCAAATCAGAAATGACTTCATGACGGGAACCAAAGCGGTTTTGGACTTCGGCCAACGAAATCTGATCGAAATGAACAAGAAGGTCGCCGGCGGGTTTTGTTTCATTGATTGGCATGGTATTGCTTTCTTCAATAAGGTGGGACGGAGTGGTTATGGTTTGGTCTTGTACGATTTCAACGACGCTTTGTTCAACGACGCTTTGAGTCAGGATAACCAGACAATTTTGTCAAACAAGAGCAATTTTTGGCCGGTCTTTCATTCTCCTTGTGATCTATTACTGTCGACACGTTTTCGTGTCAATCTCTTCGCTAATGTATGCCGAGTCCGCATACACCTCTTGATCGTCAAAACGCCGGTTTTTTCGGAACGAGAGGGATGAACGGAACACTGTCATGCACCAACATATCCGTGACATCATCATCGCGAATCAACTTGAATTTCTCGTCGGCAAGAACGTGATCCTTGTAACCGTAATACGAAACGTCATTCTTCTTTGTCCATCGGGCGTCCACATCCTTCTGCGCGAGAACATGCGGATTCTCCGAAAGCGTTTCGGGCACCTCGCCGTTTTTGATCTGCGCGTTTTCGTCCTTCGTGTTGCGTTGCTTCGGCACTTCGACGAAGGTGCCGTCGACGATCAAACCGCCTTTCGCAGCGAACCCCTGACGCACAAGTTCCTTCTCGAATTGCTCGAACAACTTCCGTTCCAGGCCGAGTTCCTTGAGTTGCTCGGCGAAAAGCCAGATCGTTTTGGCATCCGGCACAATGTCGGCGAAGGTGAGGCCGAGAAACTCCATGAACGAGATGCGGTCACGAATTTGGAGTTCGGTTTGATCGTCGGAGAGGTTGTAAAGCGTCTTGAGAATGAGGACTTTGAACATGAGCATCACGTCGAAAGAGGGGCATCCGACGTTGGAGAGGCGCTCTTTGTTACTGGAAGACGATGATGGTGCGGAGCATGTTTAGCGTTCGATGTTGTATTGCCAGCAGAACTACAAGTATCCGAAGGATCGCGGAGATGCGTTGAAACGCGAGGTTATGTTTTTCAAAAACAACAAGGATCGGATGGAGTACAAACGATTCCGCGACAACGGCTGGCCGATTGGCAGCAGTGTGATCGGGAGTGGCGTGCAAGAGCGTCGTGAAGTGCCGATTTTTCCGAAGCCAGAAGTACAAGTCACGAAACTGAAACAAGATCACGCAAGAAAGTTGGTATTTTTTCTTTGATCTCGGCAGGGTCAATCCGGTAAGAAACAGAGGGTTGTGCCATGGATTTTTGGAAAAAATCAACGACTTTTTTCTCATATTCATGACCGGCACATTCGGCTGTTTGTCCGTGATCACCGCCGGATACATTCCAAACGATTGGACGGTTGTGCATACGTTGACAAAATGCGTGAATTTGGTCAATTCGGCAAAAAACGTCGTTTTTTCCGTGGATAATAAAAATCGGCTGGCGAGCCAAGCGAACCAATAGCCTTGTACTGACAAATTTACACCCGCACCAAAAACCGAGAATCCATCGCCACCACGCAGTAAAGAGCATGTAAAATGGACACGCAACGCTAAACAGGAGGGCTTTGACAAAAAGGAAGGCGTATTTCCAAGAGAAAATTGTACTCCAGCGGCGACGAACTTTTGTTAACGTCGTCCAGCAGTTACGCTCGAAAAGCCGTCCTTCGGGGGCAGGACTGTCGAGAACCACCGAGGAAACCCGCGAATCAATTCCTGCAACACAGGCTGCGACAGTGGCTCCCTTGCTCACACCAAACAGACCAATTTTGAAATTCTCAACGGCCTGATTGCGTTCCGAAACATAATCAATGGCTGCATGAACATCGGAAAGATCGTTTTTCGTAACCCATGGCGTGGGAATATGTTCATGCGTTATACGGCTTTCACCATGATTCCGCATATCAAAAGAAAAAACATCAAATCCGGAATTATTAATAAAATCCACATGAGGCGAGATGCCCCAACGTGAACCATTAAATTCGTGACAATAAATAATCACGCCTTGACGGTTGGACGACTTACAGGCAAAATAAGAACCTTTGAGCGAAAATCCGTCTTTTGTACAAAATTCTGCTGTTTCACAGTCCTGTCTTATTTCTCCTATTTTAACAGGCAACCAAGGGGTGGACGCAAACATCTGTAATGAACGCGAATGGAACGACATCAAGCAAAGTCTCGACGCAACCCTAAGCCCCACAAAGACACAGAGACAGATGAAAATTGTTACTACAATATAATGTGACACGTTTTGTCGACCAAAACGAGGAATAAAAATACCTTGAACCCCAAAACGGAGAGGTTCCGGCGAAAAAGGAGACGCTAGTTATTAGAACAATCAACCTTTGAAGTCGCAAAAATAACAGTTTGGACAACATGTGCGACTGTTCCAACTCATCTCACTGGTAAAGCTATCGTCGATCTATCAATAGGCAACAAAGTCAAAATAGAGGAATTTGTTCCAAAGCCTTTAATAAAAAACTTGACACAAAGAAATGATTTCAGATGCGTCAGACTCAACAAAATGACGAATAGGAATATTTAACTAAAATATCGACTCTTTGACAAGGGGAATGCCGACAAACGTGAGAAGAATCAATAAAAAAAAGGCATGGTGGATCGGATGAAACAATCGTATGTACTCCAAAACTCTCATTTTAGACCAAAAAGACTGAAGTTCAATATTTTTCTAAAAAAATATGCCATATCCCCCGAATGAGGGGTTTCAAATCTCGAAAAATGGATAAATTATAGTAAATTCGTTTCGTTCAAATCACCTTTTGATAGCGAAACGCCCTGCCTGACAAGCACCCAGTTCCCCACCTGAATCCTCTTTTCACGCAATTTTTTGATTTTTGTCATGGGTATTTTAGCAATACAATATCAAACGGCCTCTGATTCCCCCATTATATTGGCACTTAACCGGGAAGAGCGATTTAATCGACCTTCCCAAGCACCGCGTATTCAGTCGGGGCGTCCCCGTGTCGTCTGCGGCATCGACCGTAACGCCGGAGGAACTTGGGCAGGTGTCAACCAGCACGGTCTTTTTGCTGCGGTTATCAATTGTCCGAAACGGTATGTGCCTGCCGAACCGCGTTCCCGTGGGTTGCTTTGCCGCGAGCTACTGGCCTGTAAAAATGCGGAAGAAGCTCTTGATAAGGCCTATTACGAACTGCAAACCGCTTGTTATGCGGGTGGCCATTTCATCTGTGTTGACCGAAACAAAGGCGGCGTCGTTTACGGCGGTGATGAACTGGAAACGGAAATGTTATGGCCGGGACTCCATATCCTTTCCTCCAAACGGTTAAACGACCGCCATGACCAGCGTCAGGAATTTGTGCGACGACTGTTGACCTTGCAGCGACTTGATTCGTCCGTCTTGTTTTGGGCCGTTGCCAGCCGAGCATTTTCCAGTAAGCCCGATGCCTCAGGGAAACGCGGCATCATTATTGCCGAGCCGGATTATGGGACGGTTTCATCAATTCTCCTTTCGCTGTCCGAACGCACTCCCCGGTCGCACATGCAGTACTCCGCCGGAGCACCTTGCGATAAACCTTATGAAGACATTTCCGCGCTGCTCCGCCAAGTCCTTTCGACGGAACGATCTTCCGGCAACTCTGCCGCGTCAAATTCCGTTTCGCCTATTCAATAGAATGGGAGGCGGAGACATTTCGGCGGTCACGGTGTGACCACCCTACCTCATGCCTCATTTCCCATGTCCTTTGCCTATATCAAACGCTATCAGATGGTCATTGACCTGACGAAGGTCATGTTGTCTGACAGTCTGTTGCCGGCAGGGTTTTATTTTCTCGAATGGCATCCTGCTTTTATTGAACGTCATGCGAAGACGAAATATCTCAGTTTTTGCAATGAAATCGACGCCCGGATTTTTCCATCCTTCCGCCAATACGATGCCTGCTTGCGTTTGATGCGTTCGATAGCAGAAAAGTCAGCCTTTCTTCCGGAAACCACCTGGCTGATCGTGCAGGGCGAACCGCTGAAAGAAGTCAGGGACTGTGCAACCATCCAGGGACTCAAACACAACGATCTGTTGGGGGCGATACAAAATGTCGCCGTTTTGCCTGACTTTCGAGGACGGGGTTTGGGGCAGTCCCTTGTCCTGAAATCGTTACATGGTTTCCGCAATGCCGGAATCACGCAAGTGACGCTTGAAGTCACCGCCGAAAACACGCCGGCCGTTTGTCTTTATGAAAAACTCGGATTCCGCACTGTCAAAACGGTGTACAAGGAAACCGTGGCCGGCATTTAGGTTGAAAGCGCAACCCCGTTATCATTTTGCTTTATACGAACCACATCTGGTGAACACGGACGAATACGATATTTATTGTCGATTGACGGCGTGGGGTTTCCCCTGTTGATCGGATGGACGGAAACAGGTACAATACCTTTTTTGGGGGTAAAAGGTGTCGTCGCTGTTTGTCATTCAAGGAGCAGGTCAGGGGATTCGTCACGAGCTTCTCAAGCGTGTCGTGACGATCGGGCGTGACTCCTCGAATGTATTACAACTCGACGACGGCGAAGCGTCACGACGTCACGCCGAAGTGCGACGGCTGGATGACGCCGATTTGCTCGTCGATTTGGACAGTTCCAACGGCGTTTTCGTCAACGGTTTGCGCATCACTGAGCAACGTCTCGAAAACGGCGACCAGATACAAATCGGTAAGACGCTTTTTCTTTATACGAAAACATCGCCGGGAAACAGGATACTGGGACGCGGAGCAAGGGACGAGGGGCAAGGGCGACAAGCCACCGGCCACTTGCAATTTACCACCGGCGAGTCGGCTCGCATTCTGCATTCGATGACGCATGAGGAAGGCAGTCGGTTCTTCAACCCGATGGTTGAATCGCCGGAGTATTCCGATTGGTTGGCCAAGGCGAAAAGCCATTTGCAAGTCATGTATCACACAACGCTGGTTGTCAGTCAGACGCTGGATATTGACAGGCTTTTGTCGCGCATTTTGGAATTGATCTTTGAATGGGTGCGGGTCGATCGCGGCTGTATTTTACTTTTCGACGCCGAAGGGGAACAACTTTTGCCGCGAGTTTCACGAATGCGCAACGAGCAATTCGAAGGCGAGCCCATGACGCTCAGTCGGCGCATTCTTGATTATGTGTTGGCCAATCACGAGGGCGTGTTGACCAGCGACGCACAAAAAGACGAACGCTGGGAACCCGGCGGCAGTATCGTCCGCATGGGGATTCGTGAGGCGATTTGCGTTCCCATGCAGGGACGTTACGGGATTGTCGGCGTCATTTCCATCGACACCACCACAACGCCACAGGAGGCCATAGCACTTAAACCAAACGAAACGCTGCATCTGACGACCGACCATCTCAAATTGATGATCGCCATTGCGCACCAAGCGGCGTTGGCCGTTGAAGACACCCGCTATTACCGCGGCATGGTGCAGGCCGAACGTCTGGCCGCCGTTGGACAAACCGTCGCCGTGCTGTCGCACCATATCAAAAATATTCTGCAAGGTATTCGCGGCGGAAGTTATCTCATCGAAAAGGGGTTGGCCGACACGAACAACGAGATGGTGGCCAACGGTTGGCGAATCGTCGAGAAAAATCAAAACCGCATTTCCGATCTCGTGTTGGACATGCTGACCTTCAGCAAGGAACGCGAGCCGAACCTTGAGACGGGCGACATCAACACGGTCATTGCCGATGTCGTTGAGCTGATGCAAGGTCGCGCGACCGACTTGGGTGTACAATTGGATTGGACACCGGATGAAAGTATCCCGTCGTTTTTATTTGATGCCGAGCAAATTCATCGTGCCGTGACGAACATCGTAACCAATGCCATTGATGCAACGCGAACGCATTCCGCGAACGACGATCCGAATGCCGACATAACCTTGCGCAATGCACAGGTTGCTGTTTGGACGGAGGTTCAGGCATCAGGCATCGGGCTTCAGGCTTCAGGTGAGAGCATCGAACCCGAAACCCTGAAGTCTGAAACCCGAAACCTGAAGCCCGCCGTGCGTATCATCGTCGATGACAACGGCCCCGGCATTCCGCCGGAAATGGCCGATTTGTTGTTCCGGCCTTTCCTCTCGAACAAGAAAGGCAACAGCGGCACCGGATTGGGGCTGGCTGTGACACACAAGATCATCGAAGAACACGGCGGGCGAATCGACATTGAAACGTCACCTGTCGGAGGTTCGCGTTTTGTCCTTGAATTGCCGATGAACTAAAATGCGGGGCTTTCGCCGAAAAGTCCCAAGCAAAACGGCGGGGGTTTTCCCCACACCGTTCATTTAAACCTGTAATTGGGATTCTTTGTGTCGAAATCAATGTCGGTCAGGCCGACGTTGAGTTTGAGGTCGCTGTAAATATAGGCTTCGAGCAACAGCGGTTTGTCGTTTTCCGATTTCGGCCAATCATAAGACTCGTACTTGATCGGCAGTTGCTGTTCGTCGTCGATGAAGATTCTTGCGATGTAGAACGGGAATTTGCCGGGTGTCGGTTTCGGGTGGATGACCTCAATGCAAGTACAGACTCGCGTGCCGACCTTGGCGTTTTCGTAATACTGAACCTTGCACTCATAGTTGTTGAGAATGTCATTGTCGCCGACTTCAATGAGGAGATCGACCAGCCGCGCAATGCCGACTTCGGTGATAGGATACTTGTTGCCGTCCATGGCGAATTTGTGGTCGGGTGCCAGCGAAGTCGTCCCAATCACAGCAAGAAGCCCGACACCTTTGGCCAAAATCTTATCGTTATTACGGCCTTTGATAAAGATGGCTTCGGTGCCGGCTTTCTTGTCCGGTACACGATACTTCAAATAAACGCTGAACGGCTCGTTGCGGATTTTCATGTCGAACACACACGGATCGTAAGTCTTGCCGTTGATGCTTTCCTGCTTGATCAGCGTAAAGGTGTAATCTTTGATTGCGTTGATGCGAGGCCGTTCCGCTTTTGCCCATTCGATAACCGGCACCAGGGGGTGATTCGGATTTTTGGCCGACGCACTTGATAATGACGGTTCCGGATGAGGCTGCGTGACGCTTGGAGCCGCTGCCGCGTAAGGTTGTTGCGGTGTGGCGGTGACATAATTTTGTCCCTGGGGTTGCTGCTGCGGGACGTACTGTTGCGGCATAGACTGTTGTGGCACGGGGCGTTGTGGCACTGTGGGTTGCGGTTGCGGGATGTATTGTCCCCATACCGGCAGCACAAGATGCCCCAAAACCGGGATCATCAGTAAAACCACATAAAACAGGGGGTTTCCTTGCTTCATGCGGAAACATCGTTTAAAATGAAAAAAGAGTTGATTCGTCATGAATTTTTACCTTTGTGTTTTATTGTGATTGGTTTGTATCCGTTCCATCGGACTTGAAGGAAGCTAAATCTCGCGATAAAGGTTACGTATTCTATCGAATTTTTGTTTGCAAGGGGAGACCAATTTTGTGTTTATTTCCACTTTAAAGATTAAGTTGCTCGAATCTGTTTCTTTTGGGCAAAACGCTTACATTGTACATCTTGACAATTCCAATGATTGTTTCATCGTTGATGCCGGTTTTGATGCCGACAAAATCATTCGTTACGTCAAAAAAAATGACCTGAATCCCGTAGCCATTCTGGTCACGCATGGGCACATGGACCACATCGCCGGAAATGGGGACGTTAAGGAAAAATGGCCGGAATGCGAAATTTACGTCGGAAAAGAAGACGCGGAAAAATTGGTCGATCCCAAGGGAAATTTATCGGCGTCTTTTGGTGTTCCGGTCGCGACTCCTGCCGCCGACCAAACGCTGGACGATGGCGACACAATCACGGTGGCCGGTATCCCGATTTCCGTGTTACATTTACCCGGTCACAGTTGTGGGCACGTCATTTACCGCATTGAGGGCGAAGACGGAATCGTGATGTTTGTCGGCGATGTGATTTTTGTCGACAGCATCGGGCGATACGATTTTCCCGACGGAAATTACAGCGATTTGATTGAAGGAATACGTGATAAAATTCTCACACAGCCGGGTGAAACGGTTCTCTTTCCGGGACACGGACCTAAAACGACTGTGGGACGTGAGTTGCGTTACAATCCATTCTTGCAGGGCGATATTTGTTGATGAGGGAAGTAACACCATGATTGCGACCGCCAGAGCCCGTTGCGTAAGCAAGGGAACAAAAAAACGACCACACTTGACGCATGGCCGTTTTCAAAAGGAGTTTTCGGATATTCCGAAGTTCTGACAAAAGAAAGGGGTTGTCCTGAAAGTTACAACGGTTAATGATTGCCCTCCCTATCACAGGATGTTTCCGACGGGCAGGAGGTTTGACCCGCCGGAAACAGGGTTTGAAGCGATCAATGGTACTCGGAGGCTGTGTTCATTGATTCTTCATACTCTTCTTGGATAATGATGTGTGGGGTGACCATCAACATCATGCTTTGGGTTTCACGTCCGACCGCAGTGTTCGAGAACAGCCGCTTGAGGTACGGAATCTTGTTGACCATCGGCACACCGTATTCCTTGCGACCTTCGCTCAAACGCTTGACGCCGCCGAGGAGAATCGTGCCGCCGTCGGGAACACTGACCGAAGTCATCACGGAGAAGGTTGTCGTGATCGGTTGCTGAACAACGCCGCCGTTGCCGGAGGTTGTTGTCGTACCGCCTGTGCCTGTCGTGGTCGATCCGCCGCCGAAATCGAACGTCGGAACGGTGTCACTGATGGTGTTGAACATCGGGGACAGGTTCATGCGGACATAACGCCTGTCGCTGCTGACCACACCGTCCACACCGAGCATAACGCCTTCGGACTGAATTTCAACGACCGGTTGCATGGCCACGGCAAAGTCACCCACAACAGGGACGAGGCTGGACACAAAGGGCCGGTCGGTCGTATCATTGACCATGGCATACTGACCGTTAATCAGGGTCACTTTCGGTGCCTGGAGGACGTTACTCCGGCTGTCACCCTGAGCCGCACTCATGAAAAAGTACGTTTCAATGTTGCTCAGTATGGCAAACCCCATGGATGCCCCCGCCGATGGATCATACCCGCCAAACGTCGGGACGGACAAGCCGTAGCTGTTCTGGTTGACGGAAATGCCGAGATCGGATGAAAAATTCGGTGGGTCGGTCGTGGCACTGCTTCCCCGGAGACCGGCGATCAGATTGCCGTGTTTGACCGCCTTGGTGAAGGCAACGGTGTTCTCGCCATCGGTTGCTCCGGCATTCAGGTAGGCGTATTTATTCTCTTGCGAATTACGGACACCAAAGTCGAAGTCCATGCCGATGGATTCGAAGAAGTCATCCCGAATCGTGATGAAGCGGACTTCCACGTTAATCTGGATGTCGTTCATCTTGCGAAGCTGCTTGAGCAGGTCGGCAATTTGTTGATGATTGTCTTCGGTCTGGCGGATGATGAGAGTCAGGGTATTGTAAAATTCCCGAATCGTCGCTTCACCTTCGTCGGTCGTCGTGGTATCGGTGGTGGAATCGGTGCCACCAATAGTACCGCCCCGCTGTCCTCCCATTGCACCACCGCCGCGCCAACTGTCAGGGGCAACAACTTCCATGATGAGTGACACCAAGTCGCCGAAATTCGCACCGCCGCCCGCTGCACCGACCGGATCGTATCCGTACCCGTAATCATTGTAGCCGCTGAAGTTACCGGAATATCCTCCGGGTCGATAGTTGCTGTCAAATGTCTGAGGATTAATATGAGACGGCAACCGATTCATACCCGACTGGTTATTCAGACTGTTGTTCATCGAAACCGGCTGGAAGACGGGAGCTTGCACAGGCATCTGGTTGGCGACACTGAAACCGGTGTGCCGCCCCAAGGCGATGTCCATTGCTTCCTTGTGACGTGCCATCCCGCTTTTCGGACGAATCCGAGGCGCGTTTTCATATTGCTTGACCAGGTCACCGACATAATATGCCTTGTACTTCAAGTCCGGCTTGACACGGTTCGGCGTGGTGATGTACAGGGCCTCATTGCGCACGGTGTAGGTCAGCCCGACCTGACGCAGCATGATGCTCAAAGCATTCTTAAGCTTGATCTCATATTTGGCGTCCAATTCCACATCGATATCACTTCCCCCGTCGAGACCGATATTCCCGTCCGCCATGGCCTGGGTATCGACCATGATGTTGATCTGCATTTGGCGGCTGAGTTCGTCCACGACGGCACGGAGAGGTTTCTTCCCGCCTGTGGTGAAGGTGATCGGCTGTTCCAAAGTGTGGTAAATCACCTGCTCCGTTGCGGAAAGTTCTTCACCCACGGAAGCAATCCCGGTTCGAGTGGCAACTCTGTTCCAAATATCGGAAGTGGGGAGGGCCAACAACTTATTATCGCTGACATTGGGAGTGGAAGCCCGCAATTGATCCGTAAAAACGGTATAAATTGCCTTTTCTTTTTCATCCTTGAGGGCGTTCGTTTGTTGAACGCGACTGGCCATCATGGAGTGAAAAGCCATCTGTTCGACAAAGGGGTGCCCCGGCGCAATGGTACGGGCTTTCTCGGCGACGACTTCCGCTTCGGCATAGCGCTCCTGTTGGCACAATTTGTAGTACTCGTCGGAGAACTCCTTGAGCTTCATCTCGACGTAGGCATTCTGCTTGTGCTGCTCTTCGAGTTCAGCATATACGTTTGCATTGTCCTGCGCCATTTGGATTGCCGCCCCATGCGTGGTGCGGTAGTCTTCCATCTGCATCAGTTCCCGGTCAACCCGTATGGTGAGGTTGCGTTTCATTTCAGGGGAAATATCCGCCGTTTCGATCTTCGTGCGCATGTCCTGCAAATTGGCAATTGCGTCGTTCATTTTCGGAAGCTGCTCCGACATCATCTGCTGCGATCGCGTAATCTGCCGTTGCACTTCCGCCGCGAATTCATACTCCGATGCCTGACGGGAAACGTCCGCCGGGTTGGACATCGGATTGCGTTCCGGTGCAGTGGTCGGCATTTGTCCCGGCACGGTGGTCGGATCCATCATCCCTTGCACTTGAACTGTATGATTTGAGGCGACCGTCATGGGATTGTAAACCGTCTGCTGAATTCCCGGCATGGTTTGACCGACCATCTGCTGTCGTGTTCTTGCAATGTCGGCCAACAACCGGGCGGGTGTGTCGCTGTTTGCCTCGAATGCACTTTCCGGGACATTCTTTCCCACCAACTGTTGACAAAGACTGTCTGCATCAGCGACCCGACCGGCCTGCAAAAACTGACGTGCTTGTGCCAGGACAGGCTGCATTTCACGTGCCTGCTGTTGGACAGCCGGTGACACGATCGGCGAGCTGTTCGAACGCACCAGCGTGCCGTTTCGTTCCGCCTGCAAGATTCTCTCATCGTTGATCCGTCTCGCGAGAGATTGCGGATCTCGCTTGAGATTGACCATTTCCATGCTTGCACCGACATTTTGGGCGATGGCCTCCGCCACAAGTTTTTCCGCCATGTCGAGGTTACGATGGAAATAAAAACCTTCGGCCTGCAAGGTAAGGTTCTCGGCCCTCATGCGACGCACCTGTTCGGTGTTGCCATAAGTTTTCTGCGCTACAAGCCAATTCGTATGTCTGTCAATCAACGGCTTGACATATTCCGGTCGGTCATCCTGCGCCGTGTAGGGCGCGTTCAATGCGACCGCTTGTTGATACTGCTGTTCCGCCGTCACCACATCGCCGCCTGCCAACGAGGTTCGCGCGGCAACCAAAAGGCGACGGCTGTTTTCCCGCAAGATTTCCGGCGTATTGGTAACCGGAGCCGCCTGCTGCATGACGGGAACCGCATTCTGCGCCATGGGTTGATTGGCAACCGGGACTTGGGCGTTCGGTTGCGGGTAATTTTGGGCAAATGCCGACATAGTCTCAGACAAAAGCCCCACTGAGGCAACTGCCGTCGTAAGTCCCAACACGACGGCAAGGAGGCCTGACGGTTTGTTTCTGGTTGGTTTCAACGCATTTCTCCTTTCGAGGCACGTTCTATTGTCACTTGTCAATGTCGTTTGATTGACGATTGATCCTTTTATGGTCCGAAACATCGGATCCCCCCTTCTTCTCCTGATTTGTTCTTTTGTCTATGGGAAGGGTTTCCGTTCCCAATACAAAATGTCCTAAAACCTTGTATCACTTAAATAATTTGTGAGAGAAAACGTAAATTTTTGTTGAATTGACAGTTACGATAAAAAAACAGCATGTTTGGTTCAGTCAGGCGGTTTCTTCATTCCACTCGCGAAAATGTCAACAACCGGGTCTTTATTTCTCCGTTTTTCCGTCATTTTTTCTCTCCCACAATATTATTTTCTTGATAAACCCTTACATGACACAGACTTCCGCTATCAGACTTCAGTAAAAACGCTTTATGCCTGGTCTTGCGTGTTGTGGCAAATCCATAAACCACGCGCGGAAACTCTGTGCGTCATTCCTTAACATCGAAATCAAGAGTGAATTTCGTGAGGAAAAAATCGTCACAAAAGAAAGAAAGTGAATTTTTGCCAAAACCCAAATATCTGCAACGAGTGTTTTTTTAACAAAATTCCATACAAACAGAATATGTTACCTTTTCGGAATTTTTTACAGACTATTCTTGTAGCAGTTTAATTTTTGTGCTGATTTCTTTTTGGCAAAATTGTGAATTTGCACCGGCAGCCGGGAACGGAGCGTAGCGCAGTGACCGGATCGAACGCGGGCAGTCCGGTCGCTACTGTGTGCGATGCCAATATTCGAGCATCAGAAGTGCCCACAAGCGGTAGGCATGGTCGAAGACACTGTTTTGATGTTCATCCAGCAACTGTTCGACGTAAGATTGGCGGAAATATCCCCGAGCGACGGTTTGCGGGTCGGTCAGCACTTCGCGAGCGTGATCGGCCAATGCCCCCTGACGCAGCCAGTAGTCGAGCGGGGCACCGAAACCCATTTTCGGGCGGCGGTCGAGTTCCGGCGGCAGAAAGCGGCGATACACCTCACGAAGAATCAGCTTGCCTTTTCCGCCCTGACGCTTATAGTAACTTGGCATTTGCATCGCTGTTTCGACCATTTCGCGCGACAAAAACGGGTAGCGACATTCCAACCCGAACGCCGCTGCCGCCGTGCCGACTTTGACCATCGCGTCGCCAGAAATGCCCGTCAGCAAATCGACCACTGACATTGCTGTGACCACACTGCGGTTGGGATAAGCGGCAAGTATCTCCTCGCAACATTGCAACGGGTTTTCGTTTGCCAGTTTCGCCGCAAGATCGGGGGCAAGCAGTTCGGCAAGCCGCTCCTTATTAAACAGCGTGATCCATTGACTGTAACGCTCAAGCGAATCGTAACCGATTGCTTCGAGAAACCGCTTGAACCGCCGCACTTTCGACTTTTGCCCCACCGGTGCGGGAATCATCCGACGCAACGGCCCGCCGATCCATTGTCGCAACGGTTTCGGTAACAGATTGAGTTTTTCGGCCAGAGCAACCGCCTGATAACGCAGATAACCGGCAAACAGTTCGTCGCCGCCATCACCGCAGAAGATCACGTCGGTTTTGCCCGCCGCAAGTTGTGCGACAAACCACACGGGGATCATCGAACTGTCGGCGAACGGCTCGTCGTAATACCAAGCCAGTTGCGGCAAAAGTTCGACGATGTCGCCTTCGATGATGCGAGTCTCGTGTTCGACGTTAAGTCGTTTGGCCGTATTACCGGCAACGACGGCCTCGTTGTATTCGTCATGTCGGAAACCGATGGTAAACGACCGCACCGGCGGTGCGTTCGACTGCGTTGCGTATTCCGATGCCAAGCCGGTCATAATTGTCGAATCAATTCCGCCCGACAAAAACGTGCCGACACGTTGTGCTTCAGAAAATGCGGCTTCGATTGGTTTCGACAAGGTTGAGTCAATACACTGACGCCATATCACCGACGACACGCTGCGTATTTCCTTGTTGAAATCGTAGTCCCACCATTTGTGGACGCTTAACTCGCCGTTTTGATAAATCGCGTAATGCCCCGCCGGCAGCTTCGACACGCCTTCAATGATCGACAGCGGCTCCGGTACATACTGATAAAACAGGTATCGTTGCAACGCGACCGGGTTGATCACATTCGGCACATCGGATACGCAACGTATTGCCCGCAATGCACTGCCGAACACTAAACGCTCGTGCGTGGCGTGATAGAACAGCGGTCGCTGACCGAGATGATCGCGGGCCAATATCAAACGTTGTGTACGACCGTCCCAAATCGCAAACGTATATGCCCCGTCAAGAGTTTTGAGGAAATCGACACCATGATCGCGGTATAAATGCAGCAAGGTCATCGCGTCGCTTTGACCCGGCACGGCAGAACCGTCGTGCAAATAACCGTCAAGCACTATGGCCAGTTGTTGCTCATCGAATCTGTCAACCGATGGCTTACCGGTCGAAACAGATGCGATTGCGCCGAAACGTACCACGCCTGCCCCGGCTTCGAATACATCGCCAAGCGAGTGCCGACATGCAGAACCCGGCGCGTGTGTTGTCATAACGCCAACCATGCGTTGAAAATCGTCCGCACTGCGAGCCGGGTTGCTGTGTGCCGGATTGTTCGTGACTTGTCCGATGATATATGTCATAAGGCTTCAAACAAAGGTAGGGCGGTCACGTCATGACCGCTGTCGCTTATTCCAACGTATAGGCCGGCAATACGGGCAATTCGTCGTCCGTCTCTGGTTGCGACGGTGCCGGAACATCATACCACTCATTCGTCGTCGGCGGTTGATCCAACGGATTGACTGCCGGTATTTGATCGAACCCATTGACCGTCGGTGTTGGATTCAACGAATTCACGGACGGCGGTTGATTCCACTGGTACAGGATGGCGTTCAACGCACGGATTTCTTCTCGTAACGAGGTGATTTCGCTTCGGAGCGAGTTGACCGTATTGCGCAATTCGGTCAACTCCGCCTGCTGGGACATGGGAACAGTCGTCGGCAAAATTGACGCTGTAAGATTTGGTGACAACATGTCGGGAGTCAACGACATTCCCGGCGGCAGTTGCGGTTCAACAAAACCCTGCATTTTCCTCTGTTCAATCTGACGCTGCATGTCGTCGGCAATGTCTGGTCTCGTCAGACGCATTTGGTCTGCGGCATACTGCATTTGTGCTATTTCCGGGCTGGTCACCACGTTCGGACGGGGCGCAGGTTGCCGCGTGATACTGTCGGTCAAACTTGGGGACATACTCCCCGCCGTATTAGACGTTGGTGCAACCGGTGTTTGGATTTGTTCAAGTTGCTTATCAATGGCGGCAATCCGAGCCGTCAAGTCCTCCTGTTGCGCTACGATGATTGCCCGTTGGGGATCGTTGGTGCCAAGAAACGGAAGCGTTCGCTGCACGTATTGAAGTTCGGTGACCGCTTCTTGGCGTTGTGCTGTCAGCAACATTCGATTGGAACCTGCTCCCATGCTCGCCATCCCGGAATAGGGGTCGGCACCCATTCCCGGCGGTAACCCCTGTGCGGCCATTCTTTGTTGCGTCATCAAGTCCGCTGGGTAACCGGGCATACCGGGCTGCATCCCCATCGGCATACCGCCCATCGGATTGGGTTGCGTCGCCCCCATTGTGCCGGGCGCGGCCGTTGTTCCGGCAGAGGAAATGCCGAGTTGGGTTTCGATTGACCGAATCTGATTCTGCAACATCGCCCGTCGGGTCAGCAGGGGCTGAACGGCCGGAGACGTTTTGCCGCCCGACATAAATATCTCGGTGGCCAATTGCGCATCCTGCATCCGAAGGTCTTGCAACTGTCGTGCCAGCATGGCGTTCATTTCGGGGTCATAACCCATGTATGGTCCTTGACGCATACCCGGTGTCATTGGCATTGAGGGATCCATCGGCATTCTTCCCATTGGGTTGGCTTGCATCATGGGGTCCATCATCCCCATTGTGTTGGGCTGCATTCCCATCATGGGGTCCGCCGGCATCCCCGACATGGCACTGGGGGGTAATGCACCCGGCATTCCCGGTTGCGTTGCCCCAAACGGCATGGTACCTGGTTGCATTGCACCCGGCATTCCGGTTGGCATTCCCATAGCGGCACCCGCTGGCGGAACGGTCGGGATGGCGGGAGTGGTTGTCGATGTGCCCGTGTTCGCTGCTGGTCCCGTGTCGGCGACAGGTGTTGTACTATCCGGTGACGCGGTGGTTTGTGCAAATACCGATACGGTTAAAATAACGGAAATGATCGCAAACGCGATTCCGTTACGAAGATTGGCGGTTATTGGCATGGCGTTTTTCTCACTTTCTTTTGGCGGGATTGGAATACAGTGTGGAGTTGTTTATGCACAACGGCTTGCTGCCGACGGCCTATTATACAACACCGGCGAGTTGGTTTCAATTCTGGAAATGCCTGTTGAATGGTTTATCTCATGGTAATTTTGAAACAAAAACTCGCATTTGCGATATTTGTCACGTTCAAAAAAAACGCTACAATTGTGGGAACATCTGTGGCAGGACTGTGGTAGGGCGGTCACGCCGTGACCGCCGCAATGAGCTATCCCCATTTTCAATACTATCAAAACAATAATGATTGATCTGAAAATCTCCGTGGAGAAAATTTATGATAACACAAATCAAAATAGCACTTGTGACCGGCGGCGTTCGCGGGATTGGCTTCGGAATTTCGCAGGCTTTGGCACGCGATGGCTGGCAATTGGCGGTTTGTGGTACGAAAGAACCGGCGGAAGTCGCCAATCAGGTTGCTGAACTTGAAACGC
>Ga0082212_10004869_pt1 | contig 18537 bp, 13 predicted proteins | sample TergutNt197P3_FD_71548 | JGI IMG/M metagenome (GOLD analysis project Ga0082212, IMG submission 71548) | Neocapritermes taracua P3 segment gut microbial communities from Petit-Saut dam, French Guiana - Nt197 P3 | ecosystem: Host-associated > Arthropoda: Insects > Digestive system > Gut ...
AACAAGAGCAAACGCAAGCAGGCGGTCAGCTTTTGGATTATGTCTCGCCGTCTCGGTTATCGCTCTGGATGAAATGTCCGTTGGCGTTTCGCAAACGTTATATCGACGGCTACATCACTGCGCCTTCACCGGCGTTGTTTGTCGGCAAGATTACGCATAGTGTTCTTGCCCACATTTATCGAATGCGTGGTGCGGGACAAGATTGTACGGCGGATATGTTGCCGATGTTGATAGCCGATGCTTGGAATTTTGGAATGGAGACAGAACCGCCATTTTTTGAGAACGATGCGGAGGAAGAGAAGTCCCGCTATCAAATCTTGGATTTGGTGCAGACCTATCTGACGACGATCCCGGTTCAAGAGGAAAAACCTATTGCGATTGAAACTCGCTATGAGATTCCGCTCATCGATCCGGCAACTCGCGAAAATCTTGGTATGCCGCTCGTCGGCGTACTTGATTTGGTTTTGAATGAAGAATGTGGTCAGGTCATCGTCGATTTCAAGACTTCGTCAACGGCTTCGATCAGTGATTTAGCCCACGAACTTCAACTGACCGCTTACGCTTATCTGTTTCGAGAGGCGACGGAAGGTGAAGAGTTGCGCAGTGAGATTCGGCAACTGATCAAAACCAAAACGCCGAAGGTGATGACGCATCGGTTCCCCAGACGGACTGATGAACATTTCACGCGGTTCTTTGGATTGGTGCGAGAGTACCTCGATGCGATTGACCGCAAGGTTTTCAATTACCGCCCGTCTTGGACGTGCGGAACGATGTGCGAGCATTTTACCGCTTGCGCATGCTAATGTTTTAACTGGTTCCTGATGGCACGATGTCATTGGGAACTTCTTGTATTTTCACTTTTTTTTGAAAGGATATTGTTATGAACAAATTTTATGTTATGATGATTGCCGCTTGTGTGCTGGCAATGAGTGCCGTGAATACGGCGGAGGCTTCGCTCTTATCAAAGCGGATCGAAGGCGTGAAAAAGATTGCCGACCTCGTCGGAAAAACCGTTATGAAAACTTCGGGTGATGCTGCTAAAACCGTATGGAATAATAAAGGTGCGATTGGAGTTGCCACCGTTGCAACGGTCGCATTGACCAATCCTGAAGCGGCAACGGCTGCCGTAACGGGAACCGCCGACATTGTTACAACTGCCGTAACCGGCACGGCTGATGTCGCTTATGCCACTGTAACCGGCGGAAAAACTGCTGAGACGGTTACACCGAGGACAAATGTTCGGCAAGCAATCGGCGGGAGTATTATTCCGACGTTGCTGTATTTCCTGTTATTTTGCGGCATCGGCATTGTAATTGCCGCGTATTTCCGGCGTAGAATCGGAGTATTCCGGGTTGCAGTGCCGTTGCTGGTGGTCGGTTTATTGCTTTGTTTCGGTGCTACCGCCGAGGCAAGTATATTGAGTTCGTTCCCGGATATTCAATGTGCCGCACCAGTGATCGCCGTCAAACCGATTGTACATTTTATCGTGCTGGTCATTACGGTCGCTTCGCTCTTTTTATAAGGAGGACGGAAAATGTCAAGACTTTACAGAATGCTTTCGTTAATCGACGTGAACGCGGCATTGCCGGAAAACGAGCAGGAGTTTTGGAAGGATGTTTTGGCACGCTGTACGGAATGTCCGAGCGATGTTTTGGAGGAGTGCGACGAATCGTGCGATTCCGACAGAGTGGATGTCTATATTCGAAAAGACGGCGTAACCCGGTTTTGCTGCGAGGTTGAAACAACTTTGTGCGGCGGATATTCCGATGACGAATTTGCGGAAGATTTTCGGAAGGCGATGCACCTTTTGACCAAAGATGCGGTGCTGCACTTCAAAGTATCGCTGAATTGTTATTACCTTGAACACGATGCCGACTTATCGGTTGAGTATGACCGGCAAGAGTTGGCGGCGTGATTTTTGGGGGCTAGGACGGCTCCCATTTTTTTAGATGAGAGCGACCTCGCAATCTTCCCATCTAAATATCCCGACTTATCGCATTGGACAAACGATTCCACATAAGCCACAACCGTTGCAACGGTTGTGGTCGATCTGAACACGTTTTGCATCAAGATAAAGTGCTTGAAAACCAGCATCGAAACAGGCTGTAACACATTTGCCGCAACCCGCACATTTGTCTGGAACACTCGGACGATAATGATGTGTACGAGACAGTTCCTCATGTTTGACCACCTTGTCAAGAGCGATACCAACGATTTCGGAAAGCGTTGCGATATTTCGTTCGTTCAGCCAACGTTCAAGACCATCGGTCAATGCTGAAATCATGCCAACACCCTGCCGCATTGGTTCGGTACAAAGTTGAACGGGACCGGAACCAAGAGTCAGAAATTCGACGGCGTTTGCCCAAGTCGAAATGCCGCCACAACCACTGACTGGCAAGCCCGTCGTCTTAGCAATTTTCGTAACAGCAAGAAGAGCCATCGGACGAATTGCCGGTCCAGAAATGCCACCATCGCAGGAAAAACTATTTATCGTTGGTTTTGGAGAAAACGTTCTCAAACAGACACCGCTGATTCCCGAAACGGTATTGATTGCACAGTATCCATCGGCACCGGCATCCTTTGCGGCTTTAGCGACGACGGCAATGTCCGTAACATTCGGTGTCAATTTGACGACGACAGGAATTTCCGCTACCGCTTTGACCCAACGGACAACCTCTGCCGTAAGTTCCGCTGACTGTCCGATCAAGGCACCCATTCCCTGGTCGGGCATACCATTCGGACAGGAGACGTTTAACTCGACTGCATCGACACATGTTTTCTGAACGGCAATGGTAAGGCGTTGCCAATCGTCTTTTGACATTCCCGCCATGATGCTTGCCCAGACCGCTCGGTTTTGCCAATTCCGTTTTAGGGCGGTGAGTTCGTCGATCCAAATGTCGAGAGACCGATGGGAGACGACTTCGATATTCTGGAATCCGAAAGCGTGTCCAAGATGTTCGACTGAAGCAAATCGTGGCTGCACATCGACGGGTGGTGGGGAAGCGGGAATGGTCTTGGTAACGGCACCGCTCCAACCGGCTTGGAAAGCCCGGTCGATCAGCTCTGCCGTCACTGTCGGAGGTCCCGATGCGAGAAGGAAGGGATTGTCGTATGTCCGTCCGAGAAAGTCGAGTTGTAGTCGTGAGGATTGCATAGCATCGTTTCATTCTGGCAGATGCAACGTCTCAATTTTGCCACGAATCGACTGGCATGTCAAGAGTAGATTCGCTATCGCTCTTGGCGCACTTGGATTACCGACATAGACACGCCAGTATTCTGGGACTGTGTTGCTGAACCGGCATTGGCGTACCAAAAGATGAGCAGAAAAATTCGACCTTTGGTTTCCAGCCGTTTTTAGGTTGGGGGTTGCTTTTTCCATTTCCGGGCGGTAGAATCAGCGCGACTGCGGTGGAGGAGTTTGCTCGTAAACCTCAGTTTTACAATCAGATAATCGCAAGTATTGGTCGTCGAAACCATCAATTTTGATGGGGTTTTCTTCCTGCATCACCCGGAATACCGGTTGGAAGAGAAAAGATTTTGCCAGCAGAACGTGCGCCCTAGAATGGGGATGTCATGCTGCTGGCTTGCGGAGTGTTCCGTGCGGCATGACATAAACGCCGTATTGGTTTGTGCGTTCGCGCATACTGCCTCAGTGATGCGGGGGGAGCCTACGTATTCGACGACTCATGGCGTTCCCTCTTCTTTTGAAGATGGTTTTGTCTTTTACTTGTCTTTGCTGACGGACGACTTCTCCACACTATTGAAACACCGAAGAGCGTTTTGTCGATGTTATCGGCAATGTTTAACACCACTGGGAAACTCCATTATGTCGAACAAAAAAATTACCGTTTCACTGCTATTTCTGTTCGTCTGCATTACCATTGCTCCATTTGTCATCGGGCGGACTTGGACGGCAAAAAGCGGACACACCATCGAGGGTACATTCGTTAAAGTGGCGTGTGATTCCGTTCAAATCGCCCTCCCCAATGGACAGACGGCAACCATCGGCATTGATTTACTCAGCGATGCCGATCAAAATTTCATCAAAGAACAACAGGCAAAAGAGACGGAGCCGGGAGATTCCCCATTCAAAATTAACGATGTTCCTGCGACACCGACAACTTCGATAACTTCGGCAACCAGGGCTGCCGACTCCGCAAACTCACATGCCGTTACCGTCGAGGGAATCGGTTCAACCTTTGAAGATGCAAGAAAAGATGCGTTCCGCAATGCCATCAGTCAAGTAGTGGGCACTCTCATTGATGCCGAAACGCGGGTTGTGCAAGAGCAGGTCATCGAAGAAATCATAACTGCCAGTAATGCCTACATCGAAAGCCACAAGATCACTGAACGGAAACAGGAAGACGACGGACTTTGGCATGTTACGATAGAAGCCGTAGTCCAGTACCGGGCACTTCAAGAACGGCTCGAAGCCACTCCAACGGTCAGAGAAGTCGATGGTAAAAGCATCATAGAACGGATGGATGCACGAACAGCGTCGGCAGAAACAAAAGCAGCGTCGGTGGATGATGGTATTCTCATGCTTGCAAAAGTATTACGGGATCAAAATTATCCCTATTCAATACTGGAAGCAACCGCTACGCTCGGTGAACCGGTGAGCAAAAACGGCAATTTAGAATTGCCAATCAACCTTACCGTACAGCCGAACGCCCAAAAGTTCGCGGAGTTCCGCAAGGCAATCGAACCGGTGCTGGAAAAAATTGCCATCTCAAAGAGGATAGTGAATATCACGGCACAGCAGGCAGGAAGCGGCAATGATACTTACTTGCATATTGCTGGATATAGAGAAGGAATCGAACAACCCGACCAGACGATTTTCGTTCACATCAATACTGCCCGAAACAATGCCCTTACGAACACGAGTTGGACTGCTTATGAATTGCCGAAAAAATCTGTTGCTCTTTTTGCGGCTTATGCCGACATCATGCCAGCGGTGGATGTCGCCCTTCAAGCCGATGAAGAAAATACGGTCATGGTTAAAAGAATCGGTCTGTTTGTTCGCCATAAGAGTTATGATCAGTATAACGTATTTCCTAACTGTAGTGTTAGATTGCTCTACTTATCTCGTTTTGGTATATCCGATGCTTGGGTCGAATCTGGCTCGAATAGCCTGGCACTTAGAGACCCACTCTTCACAGAAACACCGAAATATATCATCCGTAATACCGACGGAAATCCACCACTTAACGTTCGGCATTTCTTTCTTGCACCGTTTTTCGAAATGTTTGTTACGAACCAGTCGAGCCAATTTATGTTTCACCCACGGTTCACGGCGAGTCGAACAATCACGTTGGATACGGACGAATTGCAATCCATCAAAACGATCACGACTACCGTGCTTTCGCAAAATCCTACGATGGACGAGTTTCATCGTAAACTGCCGGAGTTTTTGAAGAATTGGAAACCGACGTTTCAGTAATAGAAGGAGCTTCCGTATTTATGCGATACCTATTGTTTCCATTTTTAGTTGTTTGCGTGGTGATGCAAACAGTCGAAGCGCAGCCCCTAAACCAACAGGCAGCGGCTAGGGTTGTTGCCGACCGCATGGGTACGGATACGCCAGTCGTTCGAGCCGTGCTGACCATTTTGGAAGAAACGGAGCAACTTGAAAAACCTGTCAAGGATGCTTTTACAAAAACGATTCGTCAATTTCCCCAAGACCTTCGATGGGCAGTAACAGAAGGCGATAAAATTTATGCCATTGCGACGGCGGCAATTCCAGAGCACGAGTCCCCTCAAATTGCCATACAGACGCTACGGATTGCGGAATTACGAGCCGTCAATGAACTCTTTGTCTCGAAAGGACTCCTGGATCGTTACGTCGCCAGCGGTCTGGATGATGTGTCTGTGCTCAAAAATGCCGTTCGAGCCGTTGCGTCGTCAAGGTCGTTTCAGGGTAGTGCCGCACTCGCGACAAAGATGAGCACGGTTGTTGACGATTGGGCGATTGCTCTGGTGATTGCAAATGAGAGAACGTTTGTTATAAAACTAACTGACGATACGACTGTGGAAGATGTTCGCAACGCTTACCGAACCATCCTCCACGATATGATGAGACAATTGATGGCGGTAAGAAATTGGAACGAGGCAATCAAGATATGGGAACATTGCGAAGAGTGTGCATTGTTTGCCCCCGATCTTTTTGTCGATGCCGCCAAGGTCGAAATTGAACGAGCGAACGAAACCGCCGCCGTAAGCATTTTACAGGCGGCTTTTGAGACATATCGAGACCATCCAGACGACCAGTTTTTTGAAACAGTTGGCGGACTGTTGGAACCGATTAAAATGCCGGAAGCCCAGGCACTGGCAATGAAATCCTATCAGCAGGCGATCTTGCTGATTTTACAAGGCAGGACGACACAGTAGTCCATTACACGATTTGTTTTCACAACCTTTTTACAGGAGAAAGAAACATGAAAAAGAACAGTTTTTACGTGTCATTTTTAGCAGTTGCCGTACTATTTTCCCCAGCGGCATACTCGCAACCACCCTCCGCCGATGATTTTCTTGCACCGAGCAAAGGCGGAGCATCCGATATTCAGGATGCTTCGAAGGTAAAAATCGACGTACAGAATAATGTGGTCGTTGCGGCAACGATTCAGGATGCCATTCTTGCCGGACAGGAACACAAAGTTCAGTCCGAAATGGAGAAAGGCGTTTCTAATGCGGAGCAAAAAGAAACCCTCATCCGCAAACGTGACTTTTCTTCCAGCCTTGCCAATCGCGGGGCTTGGACAGCCGCTACCGAAAGCGGTTTGGCGTTTTTCGCAACGGGATGCGCCGTCTATGGTCAGTTTCCCGATGATACCGCTACTTTGGTCGCACAACGTCGAGCGTATGTCGTTGCATCCATGGAAGCCAAAGGATTGCTGACCGAATTACAGAATAAAATTGAAACAGAAGGGGCAACGTTTCTAGGCAATGCGATGGATCAAGCACTCAGGGCAACCGGTTCCGCAAGCAACACACTACAGGTACTGAACGAAAGAATCGGACAAGCATCTGATGGAATTTTACGTGGAGCAGTGGTTTTTGAAGTAAAAGACGAAATTTCCAAAGATAAACGCACCGGAACGGTATTTGTTACACTGGTCTCTTCACCAAAGACGCAAGGCAAACTGTCGAGACTATCATCAAACACCATAGAAGCAAAGCAAAAACTCAGCGACGGCATAGCCGAAGTGCTGGATGATATTAAGAGTGGTGTCGTTCCTCCCATCGGTGGATTGACCATTGGTATTCCTCAAACACAAGAATTCGCCTTTATCGGTTTTGGAAGTCACGTTATCGCTTTTGATGATGACCCAGTTGCACAAAGCCGTATTGTTTTGAACTCTCAACGGATTGCTGAGTTGCGGGCAAGGGATGCGCTTTTTGCTGTCATCGGTGACGAAGAAGTCGTAACGGATGCAGTAACAGGAACCCAGGGAATCGATGAGACCGTTCGTTTTGCGAGAGAAGCCGATCCGCTCAATCAAAATAATGCAGATCAGATCAAAGTATTTGGAGAGACAAAACGAAAATTTGCCGGTGATACGGGAGTGAGTTCCTATATTAGTACCAGACGTAAGGGTCAGTTACCACCGAATGTTGTCGTGAAAAACTGGTTTAACGAAGATAAAACTTGGGCGATAAGCATGGCGGTTTACAATCCAACACTCTCTGATGTAGCAAGACAAGCAGTCCCGACAACGAGTGTTCTTGAAGACGATGCAAGACGGCGTGGTGAACGTGATAATGCCAGCCGGACGGCGATACCATCAGCACAGGGTAGTCCAATATCCGGGAGCAAACCGCAAGAAGGAACCGAACTTCGGCAAGGTCCAACTGGACAGTTTTATGATCCCAGCAAACTTTAACCGTGCCATCGCCCATTGGAATACAGGAACAATAGCAACTCGTAAATGGAGCGGTACACCGGTTAATTCCGCTCCGAATTGTGATACAAAACCTTGAATGAAAATTAGTTTATCTCCAACACAACCCTTACCTTTTTGAAAGGATACATTATGTACAAATTGTTCGCATTGACTATAATCGTGGCTACTTTTTCGGTTTCCTCTGCTCTGGGGCAGATGCGGGACTTTACCGGAAGCAACGGAAAAATTATCGAAGCCGAATTTCTCGGATTTGATGCGGCAACACAAATCGTCAAACTCCGGCTGAAAGACGGTCGAGAGCAAAACGTTAAATTGGATTTGTTCTCGACGGAAAGTCAGCAATGGATTAAGTCAGGCGGAAAAAATGATGGCGACAATCCCTTTGGCGATGCAAGCACTCCCGGAAAGGAACCGCCTAATCAATCCCCCCTCCCTGATATTTTTGAAGCGGCAACACGGGGTACTGTCCAAGATGTAAAATACCACCTTGACCGTGGAGCGAATATTGAAGCGAAAAAAGATGGTCATACCCCGCTCCATTTGGCGGCGGCGTACAACCGGGATGTTGAAGTAACCAAATTCCTTCTTTCCAAGGGAGCAGATATTCGTGCAAAATGCGACGGTGGTATGACTCCGTTCCTTGAAGCAGTATCAATGGGACAAGTGGAAGTTGCACAATTTCTCCTTTCTGCTGGTTCAGATGTCAATGCTAAACTCGGTAATGGCGGAACTGGACTCCATATTGCATCAGAGAGAGGACACGTCGAAGCCATCAAATTTCTCATCTCCAATGGGCTAGATGTTAATGCCAAAAACAACGATGGCAAGACACCGCTCGATTTGGCAAAAGAATGGAATAAAACGGAACTTGTCAGATACTTTGAAAGTCAAGCAGCGCAACCATTCGATAATATAGAAAGTGATTTCGAGTGGCTTTTCGATGGTCGCAGTTTGAACGGTTGGGAAGGAGATGCCAATGTTTGGCGTGTGGATCAAAACGAGAAGACATTGGTCAATACAGGCAAGGGTAATCTGTTTTCACAAAAACAGTATGATAACTTTATCCTACAACTGGAATTTCGATGCGATGATCGAGCCAATAACGGTTTAATGATTCGTGTTGACGATGCCGCGATGCAAGATATTTCAAGAGCAATGAAAATTCAAATTGCCGACGATAGAGGTAACATGAGCGGTCGTGATCATAATGGAAGCATTCAAGGATCACTTTCCGGTCCGAAGCCAGATACATTTTATGATCGTGATCACCCACATATCAGGGGTTGGAATTTTCTGGAAGTGATCGGCGACGGTCAGAAAATAACAACTTATGTAAATGGCATGAAAGTTGTTGATGACTCCCTTCCGCAAGACAAACCATTTTCCAGTGTCCGTAGCGGGCGCATCGGATTTATGGGGTTTGGAGGGACAACTGCTATCCGTTATATTCGTATCAAACCGCTCAAAACGGGGGAAGATTGGCGAACTTCTCGAATCGTTGCTAACGATTCAAGAGAAGGTTTTCAACGAATTTTTGACGGACGTAGTCTAAACGGCTGGCGAGGCGATCAAGACAAATTCCGTGGCGAGAATAATATATTGACCCAATTTGACACACCGGGTAGCCTGGAAACGATAAAGGAGTATCGAAATTTTACATTGAGGTTTGAGTTTCGATTAGTACGCGGTGCAGATAATGGTGTTCACATTCGGCAAAGCAATGACAAGAGAGCCTTTGAGATTCAAATTCGCGACGATTTTAATGCCGACAACAATGATAGAGTACCTTCCCACGTTCATGGTTCAATTGTTCGTGTCGTTCCTGCGCGTCGCGGTAGTTTGAACCCTGCTGGACAGTGGAACACAATGGAAATTAGTGCTAATGGACTGATGATTCGGATCGTTGTTAATGATCAAATTGTTGTCGATACTTGTCTTCGCAACTTTGACGTTAACCAGATTCCCCAGTGGGTGGTTGATTTAGAACTTCCTGGTTTTCACAACAAATCTGGACTTGTCGTGTTGTCTGGCATGAAAGGGCAAACAGATTTTCGTAACATTCGTATTAAGGAACTGCCATAATGATGCTTAACCCATTTCAAACAAATGCCAAACTGGTATTACACTGACACAACCGGACAGAAGCGCGGGTTAATCAACAACGATCAACTTAAAGCACTGGTAGTCCGGGGAATCATTACGCCTGATACGTTGCTGGAAACGGATACCGGAAAAAAGGGTAAAGCCGGACAAATTAAAGGTTTGTTTCCCGCCGTTTCACCTCCCGTTACCCAAGCAGCAGCACCAAAAACACTCATTCCCGTTACTACGAAAAGCAAACGTTTGCCTTTGATAATCGGGATTACAGCGGCATTAGTGATTGGCGTTATAGCATTGCTCGCCTTCTCCCCTACCAAACAAGTAGCGAATGATAATCCGTTTCTTGCAGGGCAAATGGTGAACGCAGATAATCCGTTTGAAGACCCAGCAGTCGAAGATACTCTCGCCATCTTTCCCACCGATGCTGTTTGCCTTGACAATACCGCACAATTTGATCCGGCGACGGCGGTGCCGAAACCGTTCTTACCTAAATTGAAGTATCCGACTGCCGATCTCTTCGTTGCAACTCTCAACATTATGGACTTCAAAGGTGCCGACAATACCGGGCAAACCGATATGGCATCGTTGATTCAGACACTACTCAGAAGACTCGAAGGAAGTACCGCCAAAGAAGGCGGAGTTGGTAACGGCGGCGTACTATTTCTACCAGAAGGAAAATATCTGCTCAACAGCAACATTACCATTCCGAAAGGCGTTACCATTCGTGGCGAATGGCAAAGACCTATTAGGGGCAAGCCGATTACAGGTACAATCATCGTTTCCGATTTCGGACGCGGTGAAGAAACGCCGAGAAAATCACTTTTCATTCTCGAACCCCTTGCTGCGGTAAAGGATTTGGCATTTTGGTATCCGAAGCAGAATCCGGAAAACATTGTGCCCTATCCGCCGACGATTGGATATGGGGCACCGGAGTATTGGGGCAACGACTACTGCGTTACCCAAAACGTAACTTTCGTCAATGCTTATAGCGGCTGTATTCTCATTGGAGGCGGCGGTGCTCCCAATATGTTCGGCTTGTATGGTACGCCCTTGAAGCGGGGAATCGAAATTGACGACATTGCCGAGGTCGGACGCGTCGAAAATGTTGATTTTTCTCCCGAATACTGGATCGGGTCTGGACTTCCCGGTTCGCCCTCGCCCAGGAGTGCAGCTGCTGCGTTCAAAAACTGGCTCCGAAATAACGGGACTGCCGTCGTGATGCGACGTAACGATTGGTCGTTTGTTTCCAATCTGACTGCTGACGGTTATTGGATCGGGTTTCATCTCGCCCCATCGAAGGTTGGTGGGATACCTAACGGGCAAAATTACCTGCTCCGTTTCACCAACTGCCAAACGGCACTTTGCGCCGAAGCAATGGCACCGGTCGGTGTGATGTTCCATGATGTGCACGTCGAACGTTGTGATTACGGAGTTTTGGTTCCCAGCAATGCTTTTGGAACAGTCCAACTGACCAACTGGCACATTGAGGCGGCAAAATACGCTGTCGGCATTGATAGAAGTGCCTCGGCACACATCCTGATCGGTCAATCAAGGATTGTTTCGGGCAGTATTGAAACCTTCGGCGGCACGTTGGCTTTCTTGGATTGCGACATCGACACCCAAGGGCAACCGTTTAAGGTCGGTTCAGAATCCAGAGTCCTTATGGCGGGTAATCGTTTGCGAAATGTCTCCATCGACAACCAATCAATGTTTGAGACTCATATTTCTAATGAACCAATCAACGATTTCAAAAAGATACCCGAATTTCCGTACAAGGACATACACTTATTTCGGCAGCGTCCAGACCGGGCTGCGCTTTATGTCGCCACAGATGCACCCTTCAATGTTAAGGCAAACGATAACACCGTCGATAACACTCAACCGCTCCAAACCGCACTAAATCATGCCGCTTCACACGGCGGCGGCATCGTTTACCTTCCGCCGGGAAAGTACCGAATGCTCGGTCATATCACGATTCCAGAAGGCGTGGAACTCAAAGGTGCTGTTGATGTCGGTTCGCAACCAATGGGACCCGGCAGTGTCTTGGAGGCTTATGAAGGCAAAGGCAATGCAAATGCTCCACCGTTCATTACGATGCAAAGACGGAGCGGACTTCGCGGCGTTGTTATCAATTACCCCGAACAAAGGTTCAATGAAATTCTTAAAGGTACTGGTGATAGGGCAATCCTTGATCCTCACGTCTATCCATATGCGGTTCGCATTGCCGGGGAAGATGTTTATTTGGTCAACGTTGGTTTCCGGGCAATATACAGCGGTGTTGATATGTTTACGCACCGTGCCGACAATGTTTATATTGAATATCCGTCGGGACACTTTTTCACTAATGGGTTTCGTATTGGCGGCGGTACGGAAAACGCTCATATCCGCAATGTCCAGTTTAATACGATTGGTTACGCTTGCGGTGCGGAATCGAAGTTTGGACTCTGGGCAAACTCGCCTATACCACAAGGGGACATCCCACAACCGGCAAATCGACAGAATTGGCGAGATTTGCGTTTCTTTATTCTTGATGATTGCCGGAATCTGTTGCTGTTCAATAATTTTCACTTCGGCAGCCAAATCGGGACTGTCTTTGGATCAGAACAGACGGCACCGAGCGGTTTAGCATTGGGACACGCTATCGATGCCGCCGTCATTGCCTTACAATTCAATAAGATCGGTTCAGAAGGTTTTAACCTGATTGGCTCACAGATTGTTTCTCTTCGACAAGGAAATGTCGAAAGGAGTGATCGAGAGGCAAGATATATTCAGACTGCCCCAGGGTTCGATGGTCGTGCAACCCTATTTAGTGCGGATTTTTGGGGAAATCCCTATTACGGAGTGGAGTTGGGCGGCGGACATGTTCACCTGCAACTAGCTCGATTCAACAACGCCGGGTCCGAACGTCTGCTTGAAGCCAATCCTAGAGATGGCGGCAGATTGCATATTTCAGGTTCTTCGGTCGATGCACCTTCTGATAGAACGCCTGTGAACGGCAACGGTACAAAACAACTGGAAGCGGAATTTTCGCTCATTGGCACGGGCAATCGGTTAAGAGCCGGTGATTTCGGCAGGTTTTATGGGAACCTATCCTATAATCCCAAGGTGAATGCATCAGATCGGCGCACTTGGAGGGCAACGGCATCCGTCGGATCGGGAGCAAACAATATGTTTGATGGTAATACTGGGACACGTTGGAGTACCGACAGACCTATGCAACGTGGCGACTGGATCGTTTTAGACATGGGAACACCGCAGACGTTCAACACTATTATTTTACATTCGGGAAACAGCATCAATGATTTTCCCGGTCGGTACGAGGCATTTGTTTCCGACGATGGACGAAGATGGGGCGATGCCGTTGTAACCGGCGCAGGAAGTCAAAACAGGACGGTCATTCGATTTCCAACCGAACAGAGGAGACGTTATGTCAGGATTGTCCTGACAGTACCAAATCCCGAAGCACCCTTCCATTGGTCTGTTGCCGAAGCGTACATTGCCCGAACTTCAAACGAGTCGATTGTTCCACCACAACAGCAAACAGCCGAAAGAAAAACTGACAATCCCTTTGCGGACTAAAAACCAGCTTCCTTTTGTGGTAACCAACAGTGATGGGAATTAGCCCATCCTAACCCACAAAAGAAATTATGTACAAAACACAAATGAAAGCCGAGAGCATCGACGATGCCTCGCAATTTCGGTATCCCTGCTACGTGTCTGAAAAGTTAGACGGATGGCGTTGCATTATCTGCGACGGGACAATGTACACATCAGGCGGCAAACCGTTCAAGCCGCCCGTGCAAGAGCGGTTCAAGTTGATTGTCGATTCTGCAAAAGCGGCAGGACTCGTCCTTGACGGGGAGTTGTTTATTGAAGGTAACTCGGATTTTGGACTGTTGTCATCGACGCTTTCCACAAGCGTTGAAGTGATGGCGGAGCGAGGATTGAAATTTCACGCCTTCGATGCCGTCACTTATGACGAGTGGCACGGTCAAACATCGCAGGAGCCGTTCGAGAAACGCTATGAGCGGTATCGGCAATTTCAGATCGTTGCCGATTATGCACGGGATACAGGTCGGGACATTTTCGTTGCCATCGAACAAGTCTTGTGCAAAGATGAGGCGGCGGCAGATGCGTATTATCAACGCATCAAAGAAGCCGGTGGTGAAGGCGTGATGATGAGAACTCCTTACGGCAAGTATCAGACGAACACCCGGAGTAAGGACATCGTGAAACGCAAGGTCTGGCAGGATTGCTCTGCTCGGATCGTGGCGATCCATCAACAGGCTTGCCCGGTCAAACAAGCGGACGAAGTGCGGGAGGTCGATGGCGTAAAGCAGGGCTTCAAACATCGTGCAGGAAGTGTTACGGTGGAAATTTTGCCTGACCAACCGCTACCTTCCGGGGTGCAGCAGAATGCGACCTTTACGCCTGCGGCTTTCCATCTCCGGGATTTGTTTTGGACGGAACGGGAAACGCTCATTGGTAAAATCGTTGACTTCGAGTATTTAGCGGGAACGACGAAAGGTCGAATGGGCAGGATTTTCCGACTTCGTGATGACATCGTTGTATCGGGCACTTCGCTAGGTTTATGATGCGGACGGAATTGTTCCACCCTAACCAAATGGAGGAAATTATGGACTGTATGCGACCACCCAATGACGGCAGGGCGTTTCAATGGATGGCGATGGGATCGTTCTTAACGTTGCTGACGCTGAAACTGTACGGCATAACGGACATTGGTTGGCAATGTGTCTTTATGCCATTGATTATCTACGGAGTGCTTATGGCGATTACTGGAATCCTTGTTCTGACGACGATGGGGATACTTTGGAGGCACCGACAGGATAACGACCAGCACGATGAGAAGTGAAAACGGGCGGCGTTGTGCTGCCCTCTTTTTTTTTAGTTCCTACTTGCCATCTGCCCATTGCATACACCTCCCTTCTTTGTTACAATGACACAATGCCATCGGACGACCTTATCATCAGACCAACGAGCGACCTATTCATAGCGTCATTATGGTCTGCTCCAAAGAATGAGCCGATACTGCGTTCGTTATTGAGTGGCGTAATGACCGATAGTGGACAGCCGCCAGTTGCCCAAGCAACGGTACTCAATCCCTACAACATTCAAGAGTACGCCATTGATAAGCGGATCATACTTGACGTTCGGGTTGAAGATGAGACGGGAGCGTTTTATAACGTCGAGATGCAAAAGCGAGAGGATACGGACTTTTTGGAACGTATGCTGTTTGGTTGGGCGGAAACATACGGTTCGCTGTTACTGAGGGGCAAGGGGTATGATGAACTTTGTCCGGTGCGGAGCGTCATTATTACCGAGTTTCCGATTTTCTCGTTGTTGAAGCGGTTGCATGCCATTTTTGAACTTCGGGCGAGAGAAAATCCAGATGTGCTGTTTTCTGAACACTGCCAGATGCACGTTTTACGCTTGGGTGATTTGCTACGGAATAACCTTGCAGGTTTGGATCAGTTAGGTTTGGATTTGCAACGGTGGATGCAATTGTGGGCGTTTGGATCAAAATTGAAGGAGAATGAGATGAGTACAATGTTAGAAGATTGTCCGCCGGTATTGGCGGCTTACGAAGAGTTCAAGAAGTTTTCGTCCGATCCGGTGATGCGGGAAAAGGTACGGGCAAGGGAACGGTATCTAAATGACGAGCGATTGAAGCTTGCCGGTGCGGAAAGGAAAGGACATGCGGAAGGTGAGGCGAAAGGACGAGCAGCAGAGAAGATGGAGACCGCTGTCAATATGAAACAAGAAGGATTCGATATGGCGGTCATTGCCAAGATAACCAGCTTGCCTCTATCCGAGATTGAGCGGCTGGGTTAAAGGCGCGAATTGTCAAAACACCGGTATATTCGTGGTCAGGTCGTTCTGTCTGGCGGCGATTCGACTACCCGTTATTTACCCGTTATTTTTCTGGACTACCCGCAAACCCTAATAAAACAAGCAGGCGAAAAACGGTGTTTGACAAGGATTGACAAAGCCCTTTTTTGTCTTAAAATGCTTGAAAATAAGGCATTTTTGTAGCTTTTTGCTTTGTGGTTTATTCGCCTTCCTAAACCGTAGGTCACAGGTTCGAATCCTGTTGGGGGGATTAGGCGAAAGCCTTGAAATACAAGCGTCGCAGCGTTTGTTGTTTTTCAAAAAAATGTTTGGTAGTTATCGACAAACCCTTACATTGTCTGACAAAACTTATGACAAAACCAGCGAATCTGTTTTCTGCACTTCCAAGCAACCTGCCGGAAGAGTTGATCGAAATCCTTGTTGATGCACCGAACGTTCGGATCGAACGGATTGTCTCGACCGGACATGCAAGTCCACCGGGATTTTGGTACGACCAATCGGAGGACGAATGGGTTGTCGTCCTGCGTGGCGCAGCGGTACTGGCATTTGAAAATGAAACACGAATTTTAAGACCGGGCGATTACGTTTTAATCCCGGCGCACTGTCGGCACAGAGTCAATTCGACCTCCCAAACATATCCGACCGTCTGGTTGGCGGTGTTTTTCGGCGGGAAAAAGGCAGACCCCGCACAACGAGTCGCCGCTTGCGATAACGGGTATGATTGTTCTTTTCAAATCGGGTGTTTGATCATTTGATTCCATTCGCTGTTGTTCCTTGAAGATTCATTTTCCAACATGTCTAATAGGAGCACCGGTGACGGGACGAATGGACACCTTTAACAATTTATTCGTGAGTGGGGCGTTCATTCGGGGCAGGTCGATCGATTATATGGTGCTTTGAGCCCGTTGCGGTAACTGAGCCGCCCTGAACGACCCACCCGGTTGAGACTCGATCTCGAAGAGGTATTTGCCGAATTGCCCTTATCACTTTCACTCACGAATCACAGAAAGGAATTTTATGAAACACGCACGAAAACGTTATGTCGGACTCGATGTCCACAAAGATGTCGTCGAGTATTGTATTCTCGATGCTGCCGGAAAGAAAATCGATGGAGGACGCATTCTATGCGAACAGTCGGTTCTCCAACGGTTTGCAACGCAAACACTTTCTCCAAAGGATCACGTCGCCTTGGAAGCGACGACAAATACTTGGAGTGTCGTCGATATTATCGAACCACACGTTGCCAAGATCGTCGTTGGCAATCCCTTGAAAACCAAGGCGATTGCCGAAGCGAAAGTCAAGACTGACAAGATTGATGCGATGATTCTCGCACAGCTCCTTCGTTGCGATTTCTTGCCGACAGTCTGGATTCCCGATGCAAAAACGAGAGTTTTGCGAAGGTTGTCTTCCTTCCGCAAATCTCTGGTTCAAGACAGCACTGCGACAAAGAATCGGATTAAGGGGATACTGAACCATCTCCTGATCAAGCATGCCGTCGTCTGGTCGAAAGACGGTTTGGACGAGCTGAAGAAACTGGATATTCCTGTACACGAACGCATTATCTTGGATTGTGAAATCGCCGTATTGGAACATCTACGAACGCAGATCGACCAAGTCGAGTTGGAAATCAAGAAACTGGCGTATGAGGAAGAAAATGTTCGACTCCTGATGACCTTGCCCGGTGTCGATTACCATACGGCTGTGGCAGTCATCGCTGCCTTTGGAGACATTTCTCGCTTCAAGGATGCTGACCATGCCGCTTCGTATTTGGGGCTTGTCCCTAGAACAAAACAATCGGCGAATTCCTGTCGTCATGGGTCAATTACCAAGGCTGGTTCATCACTGGCACGGTCGCTACTTTGTGAAGGTGCGCAGTATTTGAGTCGTAGCGAAAGTCCTTTGGGTGTTTTTGTTCGTCGCCTTCTTCAAACGAAGACTTGGAACAAAGCCATTGTTGCCGGTGCCAGAAAACTTGCGACCATCGCCTATCACATGCTCAAGAATAAGGAACCCTACCGATATGCGGCTGTTGTGAGAACACAAGCGAAGCTGGGGAATCTCCGAAAAAGTGTCACTGGCAAGAAGATTGAACCGCAACGTTATCGTTACGACGAAAAACTGACCGAGCATGTCAAGAATAGGGGCGATGTGTCTGTTCGTTTTATTCCCCCACTGTCCGAAGTGTATGCAAAAGAAGGACTTCCGCCTACACGTTCGTTTGACAAACTTTCCATCGGCGAACAACGCACCATCAAAGAGATGGGCTTGATGGTGCATGTACGAAAATCGGAAACAGTTCAAGTGATTGTCAAACCGAAAAAGCAGAAACAAGCCACTTGCGAAAAGGTTGTGTAGGTTTTTTGAGGCATATTTCCAACAGAGATGTATGAAAAATGAGACCTGCCTGACTGTTCGCCAATCAAGCAGGCATCTCCGTTGGTCCGATTTATTCCTTGGCTAGGTGCTCCTCAGCAGTGCTGCCTCCGCTTCACCGGACGAGCATATTGTACCGGTTCGGAAAATCGGAGCAAGCCACAGGAAACGTAGAAGGTGCGCCCCTGAAAACTAAATCCGAACAAAAAATAAAAATTCGCAAAAATGATCGACTGTCCCCCCCATTGCACAATCAGAGGTATAATCTACTTGAAAATGTGTTGGTGCAATC
>Ga0082212_10004871_pt1 | contig 18535 bp, 16 predicted proteins | sample TergutNt197P3_FD_71548 | JGI IMG/M metagenome (GOLD analysis project Ga0082212, IMG submission 71548) | Neocapritermes taracua P3 segment gut microbial communities from Petit-Saut dam, French Guiana - Nt197 P3 | ecosystem: Host-associated > Arthropoda: Insects > Digestive system > Gut ...
AGTGATGTTCGAGGAAATGAGCGGAATAAGTTCATCACACATATACGCATATCCCCAGCCGCGCGGGCCGGCGTCCATACGGGCATAGATAAGGTCGGCGTCAGGGTCATACCAGAAACCGGCTTCAACGACGATTTCTGCGAATTTGGTCTTCGGTTGCCATCCGGGTGGCTCCGGCTCCGGTTCGGGGATAGTGGCCCATGAGGGCGCCGATCCGACGGGACCATTTGCAATAAGATAACGTCCGGGTATAGTAAGCGAGGCGGAAAACGTGCGTGTAGTCACGTTATATGAGCCTGCGCCCGGCAGCGGAACAGGAAATCCAACAACGCCGAAAGGGTTGAAATCGACAGAGGCGAGAAAACAGAGCGTTAGATTGGAGGGGTTGCCCGGCTCAGACCCTTCAGGGAAAGTGTATTCTAATTTGGAACCGCCGAAAAGCAGGAGTGGCGTTCCGGCTGTTGGTATCTCGAAAACACTGCCGGTATACCAGGAATAATCATCCGGATGGTACGGTGTTGATAATAGCCCCGTGTAAATCGCGACATTATTATTATTCAACATCGCAATAGGGATAGCCTCATATTCATCCACACGATCGCTTAAGATATACTTTGAGACTGTTACTTTCGCCGTTGCGTCAGAGGCGCTTATCGACGCGAGTTGGTAGGAGGCAAGGATATCCACGTTCGATTCAGGATTCAATTCCGGTTCCTGAACATAGCCAAAGTCCTCTATATAAACCATTTTCACGATATTGGATTCGGCGGCTTCGCTTTCGTGCGTCTGTATTACACGGAAGTACTGATCGGCTGTGCTTCCGGCAGGGTCGTAGAGGTCAGCGTAATCTAAGGTACCGATCTGTGCGTTTGTCGTGCTGCCAACCGTGGCGAAGTTCTCCCCATCGGCGCTATTTTGCAGGATAAAACTGCCCCGGTCGCGGTTTGTCGTCCAACTGATCACGATCTTACCGGTATTGTCCGTGGCGCCTGACGCCGATACCTCAAGATCAAATGTCAAATTAGTGGCTGCCTTCGGCATCTCCTCGCCGCCAAACGCAGTGACATTACCGCTGTTGATGGTTATCTCGCCGCATTTTTCCTCATAGCCGGCTCCGATGCCCATGGCTCCGATACCGCCTATGGCTTCAAGACTGCCTGTGCCATTGATAACAAGCTTTGCCCCGTCAGATACTTGTATGCCTGCACAATTAATACCTCCCTCCAGGCGGCTGGTCGTTCCCGAAGCCGGCGTAAGGGTCACTTCAGCGCCGTCATTCAACATAAGCGGCGATTCATTGTAGAGAAGCTGATTGATCGTCACAGCATCGAGTACGATTTTTACGTCTTTCGCATTTAGCTCAACTTCAATACGATGCTGGTCGTTGCTTATTCCTGTGATAATAATATCGGCGCCATCGCCAATGGTAAGGATTGGGGCGTTCCACACGCAAGCAGCGCTACTGCCCTCTATCCATGTTCCGGTATTGATATCAAACGTTCCGGTAGGGTCGTTTGCTGTGTTAAGTGTTGCAGAAAATACCATCAATGAGACTACTGCCATTAGTGCATGTAGTAGCGTAAAACGCACACTGTTTTTTTTGATTATTTGTTTGTCCATTGTAAAAAATCTTGTTGTTGATGCGACAAAAATAGGATATACGCTCAAAAATGATGTGACGATATATATATTGTCACATCTTTTTACTCTCCATATTGCCGCTTATGGGAATATTCCCATAATGCCGCATTTGCAATGCGGCAATATTCCTACGCTTGCGCTTGCCGTCGAAACAGGGCGGGTGAGCAGCCGGTAGATTTTTTGAAAGCGCGGTTGAAGGTGAAACGGTTGTTAAAGCCAACATCAAAGGCTATATTTTCGATCGTAAAATTTTGTGATTGACTGTTCGACATCAGCCGCACAGCCTCCTTAACGCGAAATTCGTTGATAAAGATATTGAAGTTATCGCCTGTGCAGTTGTTGATCGCCTGCGACAGGTACATCCGGTTGATTCCCATGACCTGGGCTACAGCGTCGAGTGTGGTATTTGCATCGAGGTATAGTTGTTTCTCCACCATCAATTGGTTGAGCTGGTCAAAAATTTGCCGGTCGATATCGGATGCCTGATCGAGCGTTTCTTTGTTTTGTAAGGACTTATCGGTTGAGAAAGGCGTCTGCGCCCATTGCTTGGTTTTGAGTACCAACGCCCGATAGGCAGCCTGTTGTTGACGATAGAAATAATAGAGCAGTGTGATCAATATCAAAAAAAGCAACGCGACGACAGAAACCATCATAAGATTACGGTAATAGACTTTGTTGCGCAACATTTCCAATTCGAGTTGCTGTTGTTTTTCGCCCATTTCCAAATAATGCACTTTGCGCAGGTTGAAAATTTCATCGTATTGATTATGAGCGTTGATAGCTGAGTCGGCATAAAGGAACGCCTGTTCGTTATAGCCTGCTATACGATGGTAACGGCTCATTATTTGATAATAGCTTATCATCAATTCGACTTCGGATGAAATACCCGATGCGCCTGCGCGTTTCCTTAACGCCTCAAGATATTCATTGGCTTTGTCGATATACCGTTTTGCCGTTATCAGGTCGTTTTTTTCGAGAAATATTTCGGCCAGCAAAACGGCTTTCCCGATAGCATAAGGATAATTGTAGTCGTTGTATTGTACCGCTTTTTCCATGCTTGAGATAAGCAGGGGTATAGCGCTGTCGTAATCGCCGCGCAGGTAAAAGTTCGTACCCAGATTACCGCGGGCAAGTTCGGCCCACAGGTCGTGTTCGTTTTGCAGGAGGAAAAGCATCTCCTTATCGTCCGAATCAAGGGCAGGGCTGAACGGAATTTCCAAAATTCTATTAAAATAGTAGTCGGATTTTTCAAGGTTGTTGTAATGATAACGGTAAATAAGACCGATATTGTTCAACAACTGTTTGATGTCCGCAATATGTATGGTCGCAGGCCGGTCGAACCATACATCTGTATTTTCCAATCCTTTTTCATAATAAAGTTTTGCTTTCTCATATTCACGGAAATAATAATACAGGTTGCCTATTTGGGCATAGAGAAAGGGTCTGGAAGGATATTCGTCGGCAGTAACGGCAGAGAGCCTGTCGTCCATTTCCTTAACGTAACCAAGAAGCATGTCGGGTCCATATAAATCATCATACTTACTCCAAAGCTCCTTCATGGTATGCAGTTCAATAGCCGTGGCCTTTATTTTTCTTGCATTTCGTGAGATTTCCTGTATTTTCCGGACATAGATTTCTGTCAGACTGTCTTTCTGAATTTTATTGTATGTATGGCTTTTTTCATCACGGATAAAGTAATACTGCAACGCAAAAAAATCGGCTTCGAGTTCCCATTTTTTTTCTTTGGAAATGACCGCTACTTCATGTAATTGTGCTACTATTTGCTCCGCCCATATAGTGTCCTTGTCTGTATAGGGCGCAGGTTTGTACAGCAGTACTTCCAACTCATCGCCATATTCAGAATATGGCTTGCCTGCCATTTTTACAAAAGGATTATCCTGCGCTTTAGCAACGGCAGAGAGCATCGAACCAACAACGGTCAGGAGGAGAATGGCGTATTTCATCTTTCCCTTGTTTTTGTTTGCTACCCGTACATATAGAGACGGGGCGCGCCCCGTCTCTACGTTAACCTTGCTTGCATGGCGGCAGCGGCTTTCCGGCCATCGCCCATAGCCAATATGACTGTGGCGCCGCCGCGTACGATATCGCCGCCGGCATAGACGTCGCCGAGCGTCGATAGCATGGTTTCCTCATCCACCACGATCGTACCCCATTTGCTGACGTCCAATCCTTTAAACATACGTGGGATCAACGGGTTGGGGGATACGCCTACGCTCACAATGACCTCGTCCACATCAATGGTTTCGATCGCGCCTTCGATCGGTACAGGACGTCGCCTGCCCGAAGCATCGGGTTCGCCCAGCGCCATCTTCTGTACGCGCATCTGCTTTACTTTGCCGTTTGCATCGCCGATATATTCGATCGGATTATGCAAAATGAAAAATTCGATGCCTTCTTCTTTGGCGTGTTTCACCTCTTCGATGCGCGCCGGCATCTCTTCCTCGCTGCGGCGATAGATAATCATGGAGCGGTCGGCGCCAAGTCGGCGTGCCGTACGCACGGAATCCATCGCCGTATTGCCTCCGCCTATCACGGCTACATTTTTCCCAATCAGCACAGGGGTATCGCTTTGCGGGTTGGCCGCGTCCATCAGATTGACGCGGGTAAGGTATTCGTTCGACGACATGACGCCATTCAGATTTTCGCCTGGTATATTCATAAAGTTCGGCAAACCGGCGCCGCTGGCAACGAAAATACCTTTATAGCCCTCGTCGTGCAAATCTTCGTACGAGAGTGTTTTCCCAACGATACAGTTGTTGATAAATTTGACGCCCATCTTTCGCAGGATATTAATCTCGACATCTACAATTTTATTGGGCAAACGAAACTCAGGGATGCCATATTTCAAAACGCCTCCTATCTCGTGCAAGGCTTCAAATACGGTTACATCATACCCTGCTTTGACCATATCGCCTGCAAACGACAGTCCGGCAGGGCCTGATCCGACCACGGCCACTTTGATGCCGTTCGACGCGGCTATTTCGGGTATGGAGATTTGACCGCTTTCGCGCTCGTAGTCTGCTGCAAAACGCTCCAAGTAACCGATGGCAACAGGTTCTTTTTTCATTTTCAGATGAATACATTGGGCTTCGCACTGTTTTTCCTGCGGACAGACACGACCGCATACTGCCGGCAAGGCATTGGTGTCCTTTAATGTTTTGGCTGCTTCGCCAAATCGACCGGCTTCGATATGTTTGACGAAAGTCGGTATATCAATATTTACCGGACATCCGGACATACACGATGGTTTCGGGCAATCCAAGCAACGTTGTGCCTCCAACATAGCCTGTCCGGCAGTCAGACCCAGATTGACCTCCTCGCTGTTGCGACTTCGGATTTCCGGATCGAGTTCATTCATTTTTACGCGAGGGATATCTGTCCGCTCTTTATTTTTTCTGCTCTTTCGGAGTTCTTCTCTCCAGGGTTCGGAACGACGGGCAGCGATAATTTCTTCTTGTGACATAGTTAATTAATTAGGAATTACGAATTAGGAATTACGATTTTTGTCCCCCTTTGAAGGGGGTTAGGGGGATGTCAAGATTTAAAAATTTAAAAGTTTAAAGATTTAAAATTGATTCTAATTGTCAATTAATTTTGGGTTCAAGTTCTTTGTATGCATTAAGCCTCAACATCATCTCATCAAAATCCACCTGATGGGCGTCGAATTCGGGTCCATCTACACATACAAACCGTGTCTTTCCGCCAACCGTAATCCGGCAGGCGCCACACATACCTGTACCATCCACCATAATAGTATTCAGCGATGCAACGGTGGGGATATCGTATTTTTTGGTAAGCAATGATACATATTTCATCATGACGGCCGGGCCAATGGTAACGCACATATCTACTTTTTCGCGTTGGATAATATGTTCTACTCCATTGGTTACCAATCCTTTCATGCCATACGATCCGTCGTCGGTCGTAATGATTACTTCGTCCGAACAGGCTTTCATCTGCTCTTCGAGAATTATCAACTCTTTTGTGCGGGCAGCCAGCACAACAATTACTTTGTTTCCGGCCTTATGAAAGGCTTCGACAATAGGTAATAAAGGTGCTACGCCCACTCCGCCTCCTGCACAAACTACCGTGCCGGCTTTTTCGATATGGGTGGCCTGACCCAACGGGCCAACCATATCGGTAATCTCGTCGCCTACATTCAGATTGCACAACTTCTGCGATGTAACACCCACAGCCTGAATTACTAAGGTAATCGTACCCTTTTCCGTATCGGCTCCGGCAATCGTCAATGGTATCCGCTCGCCTTTTTCGCCTTGTTTCACAATTACAAAATGCCCGGCTTTTCGTGCGCGGGCAATCAACGGCGCTTCCACTTCCAACATCACAACGTTGGCAGAGAAATGCTCTTTACTTACAATTTTATTCATACTATAATTTAGTTTTCAGTTCTTAGTTTTTAGTTTTCAGAAAGACGATCATATTTAAAGATTTAAAAAATTAAAGATTTAAAGAAATCAATTAGCTATTATTCAAATAACCCTTCATCGCGGATAAACAATAATATAGCCGAATGAGGGACAATCATATAGACTTCGTTATTAAACTTGATCTCATAAGCGGAGCTTTGCAAATAAACCGCTAAATCGCCCTCATGGGCTTGTAGCGGGACGTATTGCACATTTTCGTCTTTTTTCTTTTTCCAAACTTCGGCCTCATCGGCAAGCGAAGGTAACGGATAACCCGGCCCTGCCTTGATAATATATCCGCTTTGTATCTTTTCATTTTGCTGAACGGTTGGCGGTAGATACAATCCTGTATTTGTTTGATTTTGAGGATTTTTAGGTTTAATCAACACCTTGTCGCCCACCATGAAAAATTTGTCAATATCTTTTTGATCGATTGGTAATTGCATATCATTAAAAAATTTTCGCAAATGTACATAAAAGTCGTGACATATACACAGACCCATAATTTTTTTAAAAAATATAGCAGAAAGATAACATTATTTATTACATATTCCGAATTTTTTTTTTGAACAAACGGCATAGCGAGGACGCTACGCCGAACAGGAACTGAATAAGGGGTTACCGTTTGTTTTGAAAAAAAAGTTTCATTTCGGTTGCACATTCATTTTCCAAAACGCCCTTTTTTACGATGGTTTTGGGGTGCAATGCTTCAGGTGCAAACGACTGGAAGCCTCTTTTTTCGTCGGATGCTCCGTAGACCAATGTATGAATCTGCGACCATCCGATGGCACCTGCGCACATCACACATGGTTCAACGGTCACATACAACGTGCAGGTTGTCAGATACTTTGCACCCAACAATCCGGTCGCGGCAGTAATGGCTAACATTTCGGCATGAGCAGTGGGGTCGTTCAGATGTTCGGTGCGGTTATGAGCGCGTGCAATAATCCGGTTATCGCAAACTACTACTGCGCCCACAGGCACTTCACCTTCAGCAGCGGCCATTCGGGCTTCCGCCAAAGCCTGTTGCATAAAAAACACATCGGTAAAAGGTTGAATCATCTTGACAGCGGTTATCGTCTCATTTCGCTTTCGGTAAACAATGTAGGATAATCTTCTTCCATCATTTTTAGTATAAATGTAAGAATAGTTGTGCGATACCAGTTCGATTTGTTTTCGATTTTATATTTTGTTAAATACCGTTCTACGGCATTATATTCGTCGTCATTCATCATAAAAGACACCTTTCGCTCCCTTGTTTTCCGGGGTTGGGGGAGTATTTGTTTTTGCTTTTTTCTCATATATTTATCCCAAGTATTTGCAAAAAAAAATAATTCATACAACAATCTATCAATACATCAACCGTTAAATCTTTATATCTTTAAATCTTTAATTTTTTAAATCTTTAAATCCCGCATATTGTGTGGGCAAATATACAATTATTTCATTACCTTTGCACCACTTTTTTGAAAATTATCGTTTTTTATCTATGAGATTGAAATTGATTTATCCGAAATGGGACAAATTGAAGGGGCAAACGACTTTTAATCTTCCTCCTCATGGGCCGGTTGTTTTTGCCGCGACTCTTCCCGATTATGTTGACGTCTCTTTTACGGACGAAAATGTAGAGACAATCGACTTCGACGAGCCGTGTGATTTGGTTGCAATTTCAATGATGCTGAGCACACAAATAAAGAGAGGCTGGGACATTGCAGCCGAATTTCATAAAAAAGGGATAAAAGTCATTTTCGGCGGTATTTCGACGATGCTTCATGCCGAAGAAACCATCGAACATGCCGACTCCATATTTCTTGGCGAAGCCGAAGGGCGAATGGAAGAGGTGCTGGAAGACTGGAGAAACGGCTGTTTGAAAAAGGTTTATAACTACATGAGGCAACATCCTCCGATTGAATCGGTTGGTCCCGCACGCCGCGATTTATACAAACGCTCGTTATACAACCATAAAGGCGTACAAATGGTTGATTTGTTCCATGCCTCCCGTGGATGCCGGTTCAGTTGTTATCCGTGCGCCGTATCGTATCTGGGCGGCCGCGTTTTCCGTCCACGTCCGATAGACAAGGTATTGGAAGACCTGGCAACCATCGATAATAACCGGCTTTTTATTGTTGATAATTCATTAGCCCAAAACAAAGTATGGGAATTGGAACTTTTCAGGGAAATGATACCTTTCCGTAAGAAATGGTGCAGCCATACGATTGAAGATGATCCGCAAGTGCTTGACTTAGCCGCCCAAGCAGGCGCCTGGTATGTCTATCAAGCCATTTACGACACATCGGATTATATCAGGGAACGTGTCAAACGCTATCACGATTACGGCATCGGGGTAGAAGGGACCATCCTGATTGGGTTGGATAATCAATCGGAAGATGACATCAAACGATTGATAGACTTTCTGTTAGAGATAAACCTTGATTTAGCCGAGTTTACGGTTATGACCCCCTTCCCGCATACTAAAGGGTATGATGATTTATACCGGCAAGGACGTATCTTCGATTTTGACTGGAATCATTACAATGCCGGACAAGTGGTATTTCATCCCAAACAAATGTCGGCTGAGCGGTTGCAGGAACTCTATCAATATGCCTGGGATACATTCTATCACAATGAAAGCCAGGAACAGAAAATGTTTCATCTCTTTTCGAAAGTAGTCATTCGAGAAATGAACGAAGGCACCTATCGTCCGCGAAACAGGGAATTAATCAATCAATCATTCGGGAAAAAAATAACAGCCTCCCCCTCAAAAGGAGGGGCTTGAAATTCTCCTTTTGGTTGAATATGAGAGGGATAAAATTGATATATGAAAAAAGAACATAAAATAGTCGTTTTTTATTACACACAGACAGGGCAGGCGCTCGATATTGTGCAAAAAGTTTGCGAGCCGTTGGCAGCTAACGGTTTGCAGGTTATATATAAGGAAATAATCCCTGAAGAGCCTTTCCCTTTTCCATGGACGATCGGTTCATTTTTACAGGCTTTTCCCGAGTCGCGGTTATTCATTCCCTGCCGCCTGAAAGACATTGATTTAAGCGATGTGCAGGATGCGGATTTAGTCATTGTATCCGGACAAAGCTGGTACCTGTCACATTCGATTCCGTTGCACGGTTTTTTTCAGTCGGAAGAGATCAGGGACTATCTGAAAGGACGGAAAATTGTCACAGTCGACGGATGCCGCAATATGTGGGTGATGAAACAGATCAAAACACGTGAGTATATCCACAATATCGGAGGCGAATATGTCGGCGCGATTGTGTTGCAAGACAAAGCGCCAAATCTTATCAGCGCCGTTACAATACTCCGGTGGCTGTTAAAGAACAAAAAGGAGGCGACGCGTTTTTTGCCGGCTGCCGGTATATCCCCTGCCGACCTTCAACATTCCGCTTGTTTCGGCGAACTGTTACTTGACGCCATAGCGCTGGATTCATTCGACGCATTGCAATCCAGACTGATGGAAAAGAAAGCATTGACCTTCATCCCTACCGTTTATTTTGTCGAAAAAGCAGGTTTCAAGTTATGGGGGCAATGGGCGCGGCTTATATTGAAAAAAGGGCCTTATAGCAGTCCGGCAAGAGAATCATTACTCCGATTTTTTAAATATTACCTCTTTTTTGTGCTTTTTATTATATCGCCTTTCGGCATCCTCTTTTTTTACCTTACCTATCCTTTTCGCCGGGCTTCGCTCCGGAAAGCCAAACACGAAATATGTTACGATTTAGGATGGAATGACAAAATTAAAAACTATATATGAGCAAAGCAGTTTACATTACCCGTTTTTCTACATTTTTCCCGAACGATCCGGTTGAGAACGACGATATGGAACAGTATATTGGATTTGTGAACAACAAGTCGTCTACTGCCAAACGTTTGGTTCTGAACAAAAATGGTATCAATCGCCGCTATTATGCATTCGACAAATCCGGAAATGTGACCCATACTAACGTAGAAATGGCTGCCAATGCCGTCAAGGGGCTAACGGATGATAACTTCGGATTAGATCAAATCGATTTATTATCCTGTGGGACGTCTTCTCCCGATCAGCTTATTCCCTCTCACGGTCAAATGGTACATGGCTTGTTGAAAGGATGTCGGCAGACGGAAGTCGTTTCGTTTGCCGGAACCTGCTGTACAGGGATGCAGGCATTGAAATATGCCTACCTGTCCGTATTATCAGGAAACACCAAAAATGCGGTAAGCGTGGCGTCCGAAAGGTTATCGGCGTGGATGAATCATAAGTATTTTGAAAAAGAATCGGAACTGCTGAATCAATTGAGCGCCAAACCCATTCTGGCGTTTGAAAAAGAATTTTTGCGTTGGATGCTATCGGACGGAGCAGCTGCCGTACTGGTACAGGATACGCCTGCCGCCGAAGGATTTTCATTCCGGATCGATTGGATCGAATTGACTTCTTATGCGAATGAAATGGAAACATGTATGTATGCCGGAGGCGAAAAAGACAAAGAAGGTAATTTAGTCGGATGGACGCATTTTTCCGAAACGGAATGGTTGGAAAAATCCCTTTTTGCCATCAAACAGGATACCCGTATTCTTGATAAATATATCGTTCCTTTGGGTACCCGATTTATCCGGGAAATCATCGCCAAACGCAATTTCAATCCGAGAGAAGTAGATTGGTTTCTTCCACATCTGTCGTCAATGTATTTTGAAGAAAAAATAAAAGCGGATATACGCGAAACCCTGTATGACATGCAGGATGAAAAGTGGTTTATTAACCTGTCGGAGATCGGTAATGTGGCGTCTGCCTCTGCCTTTTGCATGCTTGAAGAGCTGGCACGGTCGGGAAAAATCAAAAAAGGTGAGAAAATTCTGCTGATGGTACCCGAAAGTGCACGCTTTACATACGCGTATGCGTTGATTACGGTTTGTTAATGGCGATTAACGGTTAACTCGTAACTAAATAAGGGTTAATGCCGGGGGTAAGTGCAAAAACATGACATTAGTATATATAATACAATAGTCAACGTAATTCCAAAGAAGCCAAAGCAAGCGATTAAAACAACCGCTGCAATAATTAAAATGTAGCGCGTTTCGTTGCCTTTCCATGCGGGCGACTTGATTTTCATTGAAAACATGGGTATTATGGAAACAAGCAAAAGGGAAGAACCGATTGCCATTAATGAGACGAATAGAAGTATAAACAGGGGTGACATGTCGGGAAACCGGAAAGAAATTATCTGAGGTAGCAACCCTGACACGACCGTTCCTTCCACAGCGCATGAAAGAACATAAATCAATGAAGCCCAAAACAATGCGTGTGCCGGTACCGGCAAACCGATAAATGAAGATGATTGCCGGTTATCGTTATTGAAAATGGCTAATCGCAATGCGGAAAATACGGGTATGGCAAATGCGGCTAACAGAAAAAAATTACCGGAAACAGAATTGTTCCAGTCAATCGCTTTTTGAGATTTATCGAGAAAATCGAACAGCAACATCCCCGGCGCTACCCCGAAACTGACTATATCGGCCAACGAATCAAGGTCTTTCCCGATGGGAGAAAAAGCATTAAGTAAACGGGCGGCAAATCCGTCGGCAAAATCAAAAACTGAAGCAACCATAATCGCTATCATTGCTCCAAAATACTCACCGTTGAGGGCTAATATACAAGCAAAACAGCCAAATACCAGATTAAAGCATGTCAGCAAGTTAGGTATATGTTTCCTCATTTTTAAATTAGTCAGTTATTCATAATTAATCTTATACAGCCGGGCGATCGGCGTCTGATTGGCCTTTACCTGTTGATCCATTTCTATCAATACCTCTGTTTCGACCGGTAAAAACACATCCACACGCGACCCGAATTTAATGAATCCCATTTGTTCATCGACATGACACGATTCGTTTTCCTTAGCATACGTTACGATACGGCGCGCCATAGCCCCTGCAATTTGCCGTGTAAGGACTTCAATACCAGGCCTTGTAATAATCACGATCGTTGATCGTTCGTTTTCAGTACTGCTCTTAGGAAGATAGGCGGCTCTAAAGCGACCTTTCTGGTGTGACACATGTTTTACGGTTCCGTTTACAGGAAACCAGTTGGCATGTACATTAAAAATAGACATAAAGATGGATATCTGCAATCGTTTATCTTTGAAATATTCCCGCTCCACGACCTCTTCAATGGCTACGACCGTACCATCGGCAGGCGCAATAACCAACCCTTCCGAGTCGTAGGGAAAACGACGCGAAGGGCTACGGAAAAAGTTTAGGATAAGCAGGAAAAACCCTGTTGATAAAGCCATAACTACATAAAAAACAACTCCTTTGCCTATCGTATAATAGATAATCAGATTTACGATAAACAAAAAAGTAAATAGCGACAGTAGCAATCCCGTTCCTTCTCTGTGGACTTTCATACTTTTTTCTTAACTATGGCGCAAAAGTATATTTTTTTCTTGAAAATAAAAAATATAAATGCAACAAGTAGAGGCATACCCGGTTGGTTGTTTCTGCCAACCAACCGGAAACATTTATTTCATTAAAAAATCAACAAAACACAATGCAGCAAGCGCTGTTCCATACCGTTTTTCTATGGTAATTCCTTCGGTAATAAAATTCAATTCTCCCAAATAGTATTTGCCATAAGTCTTTTGATGCAAATCATTGATTACACGAATCATACGCGATTCCAATTCCTCTATTCGATAGCGGCCGCTCACTTCGCATACAAGTCCGCCTACTTTCTCATCAAAATTTTCATCTTTATACATCCAGGCATAGATAACACCGGCTGATATAAACTCATCCTGATAGCCATGTGAAACAGCCATGATTGTCTTCAGTTCCGAACCAAACGGAGGCAAATCAATATCATCAAGCGCTACTAAATGAGCTGTTGCAGGAATTACAGACGAGTACGTCATAATATTAAAATCTGCTATTCCGGCATCATATAATGCCATGTGATAAGAACCGGCATGTTTTTCCAGATCGGAATCACCACTGCCTTTTGCAACAAAAAAATGATTTGGAATCAAATTCCCAATAGTTTTTACCATCTCAATAAAGTTTTAAATTATTTCATAAATAATGATCTTTTCCCGCTGCTGTTTCCTTTTGTTCCATGCGGGGTCGCAAAATTATAAAAAACTTTTTGAATTTTGATTTTTATACATAAAATTTTAATTGTTAAATTATTTATCTATTTTTGCGCCAAATCATAAATAAAAATGGATCATCAAATAATTTATTGGCTGATTTTCGGTGTTATAGTCTTCATTATGCTTTTCTTGGATTTATTTGTTGTGAACAAAAAAGCGCACGAAGTGAAAATAAGGGAAGCCTTTTTAATGAGTTTTGTATGGATAAGTTTGGCTCTGATTTTCAACGCAGTTGTTTATCAATGGTTTGGAAAAGAAAAGGCAATGGAATTTTTGGCCGCTTACGTCATAGAAGAATCGTTAAGTGTCGATAATTTATTTGTTTTTCTCATCATTTTCAATGTTTTCAACGTAAAACCTGAATATCAACATAAAGTGCTGTTTTGGGGAATAATAGGCGCTGTGGTAATGCGTCTGTTATTTATTGCAGCAGGCGTAACTTTATTACATAGCTTCAGTTGGATAATGTATCTTTTTGGCGCATTTCTTATATACACAGGAATAAAGATTGGGGTTGAAAAGGAAAAAGCTGTTGAACCCGAAAAAAACAAACTAATCATATTCCTGACAAAAAGAATACCTGTTAGCAGTGATTTTTATGGAGACAGGTTCTTTGTTAAAATAAATGCCAGGACACTTGCAACTCCCTTGTTTATTACGTTGGTAGTCATTGAATTTTCCGATCTGATTTTTGCAGTTGATTCTATTCCGGCTGTGTTGTCAATTTCAGACGATATTTTTATCATTTATTCTTCAAATATATTTGCGATTTTGGGGTTAAGATCATTATATTTTGCATTGGCTGCAACTGTGAAGTATTTTCGTTTTTTAAAATATGGACTTGCCGTTATTTTATCTTTTGTGGGAATAAAAATGTGCATCTCCGAGTTATACAAATTTCCGATTTTTTTATCACTTTTATTCATTCTTGGCGTATTGATTTGTTCAATATTGGCGTCATTCCTGATTAAAGAGAAAGAGTAGGGGAGAATAATTATTCGCCCCTATTGTTAATTTTCACCCTTAATTTATCCAACATATCCCTTGTCATAGCGTCTATATCGTATTGTGGATTCCAGTCCCACTCTACTCGGGCGCATGTATCGTCCAACGAATCCGGCCACGATTCGGCGATAGCCTGACGCAAAGGATCGATCTGATATTCCATCGTGAAATCAGGTACATATTTTTTTATCTGATGAAAGATAATTTCAGGATCAAAACTCATGGCTGTCACATTGAACGCATTGCGGTGGATCAACCGCGACGGATCGGCTTCCATTAGTTGGATTGCAGCTTGCAAACCGTCAGGCATATACATCATATCCATAAACGTCCCGGCGGCAATCGGACAAATGAAATGTTCTTTTTTTACAGCTGCATAAAAAATTTCTACCGAATAATCCGTCGTGCCTCCTCCGGGATGTGTCACATTCGAAATCAATCCCGGAAAACGTACCGAGCGGGTATCAACTCCATATCGCTCAAAATAATAATTACTTAACAATTCACCGGTAACTTTTGTAATCCCATACATTGTTTTCGGACTACGAACTGAGTCTTGCGGCGTTTGTTTTTTAGGTGCATCTTGTCCGAAAGCGCCGATTGAACTTGGGGTAAACACCGCACAGTGCATTTCCCGCGCTACTTCCAACACGTTAAACAATCCGCCAATCCCGATTTTCCATGCTAATTGCGGTTTTGTCTCTGCCACAGCCGACAGCAACGCAGCTAAATTATAAATCGTATCAATCCGGTATTTCGAAACAGCTTCTGCAATTTGCTGTTCGTTCGTTATATCTACAAGCGCCATCGGCCCCGATTCGGCCAACGCTCCTTTCGGTTCAGCCCCTGAAATATAACCTGCTACCACATTAGCGCCTTTATAGCGCTTTCTTAACTCCATTGTCAGTTCCGAACCAATCTGGCCTGTCGAACCTATGATTAATATATTCTTCATACACCTAAAATCTACGGCACAAAAGTACATATTTTAATTGACAATTGAATAAAAAAAGTGCCCAACACAATCACAGAATTAGATTCGCGCCCTCTTGCATCACTAAAAGATAGCATTTCTGATGGCAAGTTGCAAGGGCGTACACTTTGTGTTATCTCTGAAACTCATCTGCCAACTGCGTTGAATAACCGGGCTGTTGTTTTGTCCGGTCAGGGGCGTCGTATCTATGTCTATGCCTGCATAACCTAAGTATTTTACATAGTCTATTTCTTTTGTGGTATCTACATATTCGCGTATTTCGGTTAAGGGTTGTCCGGCCGCATCTGCACACACCGACCAGTATTCCTCTTCGGTGAATCCGCGCCCTTTGGCTATATGGAAGTCGTAATAGAGGCTACGCATCACATCATCGAGGCTTTTGACATTGGACGTCATTTGTCTGATGGCTAAATCAGTCAGTAAACCAAGTATTTGACCTTTGGTATAGTAGGAGATACGAGTGTTTCCGTTGGCGCTCCGGTTAAAAAAGTTAAGCCATATATCGTAACTGCTTTGGCGCAGGCTCATGTGTGTTTTGCCTTCTGCATTTTCGATCGACCGGATCGGGTTGTTATGTTTTTGGAGCATCTCCTCAGGCGTTACGATACCGGCGCGTTTCAGCAGCACAGCTTCGTAGTACGATGTAAATCCTTCGGATATCCACAGTCCGGAGGTGAATACTTCCCGGTCGTAGTCGAAAGGCCCCAGTTCTATGGGACGTATGGTTTTAACATTGTACAGATGAAAGTACTCGTGGGCGATGAAATAGAGTTGGCTGAGATAGGCACTGTGGTTACGATTCTGGAAAGATATGCCAAACGAAGCCTGAGAGTTGATGTGTTCCAGCCCTCCTCCGCCCGGTCCCGGGAAAAGAAAACAGTAATGTCCGTAAGGCACATCGCCTATCAACGCCGTTGACGCCGAAATAATCTTTTTCAGGTCGTCCATGAAATGCGTATCTTCCATCCCTTCAGGAGTTTCTATCGCCACTTCATATTGTCGCCCTTCCAAGTCGAAAAACAAGGTCGTATGATTACCTATCAGCACCGGACTGTCGTAGAGAATATCAAAGTCCTTGGCGCGGTATGTGTTTTGCCTGCCCGGGACAGGGTCCAAACCGGTTGATATTTTTTTCCAACCGGAAGGAAGATTGAACGTAACAGTCGCAGGCAGTTCCTTGCGGTTTTCGATATACATGAATACGCCATTACCGGGGATAAATGCCCTTTCGGCGGTAACTTTGGCGTCGGCCACACTTTGCGCATTGGCAAATACCCTGTAAGTCACCTTTATGCTTTTGCTGTTGCCATGCGTCACAAGCCAGCCCGATTTTCCGACTTTTTCCCATTTGCATGGTTGAGAGTCGGCGGTGGCGGTGAAATTGATAATATGTTTCGGGTAATCCATGATAAGGTAATAGCCCGGCGCCCACACCGGCAGTTTCAGCATGGTTTGCGTTCCTTCAAGTTCGGTAGCAGTTAATTCAACATGCAGATAATACCCCTGTGTATCCATACTTACAGTATAATGCACCTGTTGCGCTGTTATAGTGGTTACCCATACAAAGCCGGCGATCATGGCCGACAAGAATTTGATTTTGTTGTTTTTTTTCATTTGATTGTTTTTCAGACAGTTTATATTCGTATTCGTATTATTTGTTCGACAATGCGTTCTACCTGCTTTTTGGCAAATGATGGATTCATTGCTTGCTCAAGTGATACCGGCCCCGGTTGAATAGCCATGACCGCGAGGAAACCCTGCTGTATCAGCGAGTCGGTTTCCTCAACCGCTCCGCCGATTGCTACGACAGGAATATGGCGTCGTTTGGCTACCTCAAGTATTCCTGCCGGTGTTTTGCCCATTCCGGTTTGCCGGTCTAATTTCCCTTCGCCGGTGATGATAAGGTCGGCATTGTGAATATGGTTTTCAAAGTCCAACGCCTCCAGTACCATTTGAATGCCGGGTTTCAGCGTTGCCGGCAGAAAAGCAAGAAAACCGCCGCCCATCCCTCCGGCGGCTCCTGCTCCGGGAATGGCGTCAATATCTTTGCCTAATGAAGCGTGCATAACAGCCGCAAACTGCTTTAGCCCTTTATCCAATTGTCGGATCATCGCATCATCGGCTCCTTTTTGCCTTGCATAGATATATGCAGCTCCGTTTTCTCCCGAAAAAGGATTATTGACGTCGCAGGCAACTGTAAAAACAGCATCCTTCAAAGCGGGTAGGGCGTCTGCTGAATTGATAGTTGCAATCTGCTCCAGTATCTGCCCACCTTTACCTAATTCATTTCCGGCGTTGTCAAAAAAACGATATCCGAGCGCCTGCAACATGCCTGTACCGGCATCGTTGGTTGCACTACCGCCTATTCCTATCAGAAAACGGCGGCAGCCACGTTGGATGGCGTCTTTTATCAATTCACCGACGCCGTAGGTGGTAGTCAGCATGGGATTATGTTTCTCAACCGGAACCAGACTAAGTCCGCCGGCAGAAGCCATTTCGATCACCGCAGTAAGCCCATCGCCCGATATACCATATTCTGCCCGGATAGGATTCATCAACGGATCATGTACTTCGCATGACACAAAGCATCCGTTCATGGCAGCAACCATTGCTTCGGTCGTTCCTTCGCCGCCATCGGCTACGGGAATCCCTATTATTTCGCAGTCGGGAAGGACTTTTCTTATTCCGGCCTCTGCAGCCCGTGCGACGTCAAGCGATGAAAGGCATCCTTTAAATGAATCGGAGGCAATAACAATTTTTTTCATCTGTAACCCATTTATTTTATCCGGAGTTTGAGTGAATGGCTGCCTGATTCCAATTGAATCATTCGTTCGCCGGTAATATTTTCGGGCATATAGATTGTTGCCGTACTGTTAGCCGGCACTTCTATATCGTATGTCACTGCATTTCTGTTGATTTCCCATTTCGATACAATCATTCCGTAAGGTGAGTGATGCGTTGCTTCAAACCGGTTTAGTCCTTTGATAAAATTAGGTCGCAGGAGTATATGTTTGAATCCGGGCTGATCGGGGTCGGGATAAATACCGCCCAGACCTTTGTAAAACCAGCTGCCTATCTCGCCGAACATCATGTGGTTGTCGGAAATATCGCGTGTAGCCTCTAAGTCCCAGTTTTCGAGCAATGTAGTCGCACCGTTCACGATCCACCATCCCCACGAAGGATAGGTGTCCTGTATCGCTACCTTGTAGGCTGTCTCTACATGTCCGTTACGGCTCAAAGCATTCAGCAATGCTTTGGCGCCCAGCACACCGACATCTAAGTGATAACCGGCCTCTTTTACTTTTTTGGCT
>Ga0082212_10004872_pt1 | contig 18533 bp, 13 predicted proteins | sample TergutNt197P3_FD_71548 | JGI IMG/M metagenome (GOLD analysis project Ga0082212, IMG submission 71548) | Neocapritermes taracua P3 segment gut microbial communities from Petit-Saut dam, French Guiana - Nt197 P3 | ecosystem: Host-associated > Arthropoda: Insects > Digestive system > Gut ...
CCTCTAAGCATCAACGGTTTACGACGTGTTTCACTGCTCCATTGCTGTAAAGCGAAGTCAATTTTTCTATTCAAATAATCCATATTCAATAAAAATATGGGGCAAAAATACAACTATTTTCGTAAGAATACTATCCGAAAATGACAACTAAACATGAAAAATACTACCCATCTTGCGTATTGATGAACTCTTTTTCCGGAAAGATAAACAGTGTCAAACAACGGAGTTTCTTTTTGCCGGTCTCTATCTCTATTGTCCGGTAAAAAAATGGATTAGCCTCTCAACTTCGCATTAATAGTAGGTTGTAGCCTTTCAAAAATGGAAGGGCTTACTTTTTAAGATCAAAATATCAACATTGATTATTAGGCGATTACAATTCAAAAAGGGATTTTTGGGGATTTTACCGGACAATAGTGGAAAAAAATCATTTCTCAAGCAAAAATTTATTTAATTTTGCAGAGTGAATATGGTAATTAATTTCATCAAACTGTAAATCAATAGATTATGGAACGTAATATAACAAAACTGTACGCTGAATATAAAGAAGGCAAAATAAACCGCCGTTCTTTTCTCAAAAAACTGACGATGGCTACCGGAAGTTCGGCAGCCGCTTTGGCTCTTTTGCCCGTATTAAAAGCCGCTGATGACAATCATCCGGCTCAGGTTGCCGATGATCCTGTTTCTCAATTTGTGAACTATCCCGCTCCCAAAATGGAAATCAGAGCATCTTTGGCACATCCGAAAACAGGAGGAAAATTTCCGGCGGTTGTAGTCATTCATGAGAACAGAGGTCTTCAGCCTCATATTCAAGATGTAGCAAAACGGTTTGCCAAAGAAGGATTTCTTGCACTGGCTCCCGACGCGCTGACCCCTGCCGGCGGAACTCCCGAAGGCGATCAGGCAAAAGCCGCTGAACGGATGAGGGAACTCAACAATGACGATACGGTAAACAACATGGTGGCAGCAGTCAAATACCTGAAAACTCATCCCCTGTCCACAGGAAAAGTAGGATGTACCGGATTTTGTTGGGGCGGCGCTATGACCAACAACGCAGCCGTCAATTCTCCCGACCTAAATGCAGCAGTTCCGTACTATGGTCGTCAGCCGGCTACCGAGGATGTGGCAAAAATAAAAGCGCCCATCATGGCTCATTATGCAGGAAATGATCCTGGAATAAATGCCGGAATTGCTGCATTTGAGGAAGAATTGAAAAAACAGAATAAAGAGTATCAGATATTTATCTATGAAGGAACAGGTCATGCTTTTAATAATGATACCAATCCCGATAGATACAATGCCGAAGCAGCAAAACTTGCATGGGGCAGGACAGTTTCTTTTTTTAAGGAAAAGTTGAAATAATTAAACGAAAGATTCATCCCGTTTTTTATCTGCAAACTCTGTTCGATGATGCAACCGACGCCAGTCATGGAAGAGTGGAAAAATCTGTAATGTCCTGTAAAAACAGAGACTGAGCAAGGCAACAGTCGAAAGATGCGTTTGCCTCGTGTGAAAACGTATTTCATTTTTCTTTTCCAAAGGAAATGATTTACTTTGTGAAAAAATAAAAGCAGTTATTTGTCATTAATCAATTTAACGTAACATGATTTCATACAAAGATTTAGGATTAGTAAATTCTATGGAAATTTTTTCCAAAGCCTTTCAGGGAAAATATGCCATTCCGGCATTCAATTTTAACAATATGGAACAGTTGCAGGCGATCATCATGGCTTGTGTCGAGAAAAAATCGCCTGTCATACTGCAAGTTTCAAGCGGCGCGCGCAAATACGCCAACCAAACCCTGCTCCGTTACATGGCGCAGGGCGCTGTGGAATATGCCAAAGAACTGGGTTATGGCATTCCCATCGTGCTTCATTTAGATCACGGCGATACGTTTGAACTTTGCAAATCGTGCATCGAATACGGTTTTTCATCGGTCATGATTGACGGTTCGCATCATTCTTACGAAAAAAATTGCGAACTGACACGTCAGGTTGTGGAATATGCCCACCAGTACGATGTAACCGTTGAAGGCGAACTTGGCGTGCTTGCCGGTATCGAAGATGATGTTCAAGCCGAACACCACACGTACACCGAACCCGATCAGGTAGAGGATTTTGTGAAGAAAACAGGTGTTGATTCGCTGGCAATCTCCATCGGGACGTCGCATGGCGCCAACAAATTCAAACCCGAACAATGCACCCGCAATGCCGAAGGCATACTCGTTCCGCCCCCGTTGCGTTTCGATATTCTCGAAGAAATTGAAAAACGTATCCCCGGTTTTCCAATCGTGCTGCACGGCGCATCGTCGGTTCCGCAGGATCAGGTTGCCATCATCAACAAATACGGCGGCGCTATGAAGGACGCCATCGGCATTCCCGAAGAACAATTACGCAGGGCTGCAACATCGGCTGTTTGCAAAATCAATATTGACAGCGACGGACGACTGGCGATGACTGCCGCCGTTCGCAAAGTTTTTGCCGATAAACCCGCCGAATTTGACCCGCGTAAATATCTCGGACCTGCCCGCGATTCGTTGAAAGAACTGTACATGCACAAAGTTACCAATGTGCTGGGCAGCGCCGGAAAGGCATAAGCCATTGATTATTTTTGATAACCAAAACCAATAATAGCATGAATAAATAACAGCGTTTGAGTACGCGAAGACATTGTGGGTACTGTAGCGATTGCTACCGTTTTTGTACACTTATTTTCCACAAACCTTTTAACCAATTAAAGGGTTACTAAATCAAAAACAGGTTAGTAAACGCCGCGTCTTGCGGCGTGGAATGATTTGTTTGATTTAGTAGGCGTGGAAACCTAAGTGTACAGACGAAGTCTTAATTTCCGCGCCTTTTTAATTGTCTTTAATTGAAGAAATTATTATCAAATCATTCTTATTTATCAATTTTATAAACAAAAATCAACATGAAAAGATTAGTTCAAATCAGTATTCTGACGGCAGTCTTTGCGATTGCCATGTTTTCTTCCTGCGGCGGCGACGACAAGGAAACCGTTATCCAGGTGGGTAACGTGTCCATTTCCGTTTCGCCCCCTGTTACCGGCAACACGCTCACCGTTGGCGACGAGCATACCGTTACGGTTGCCGTTACGCCCGAAAACGCCACCGACAAAGGCGTTACGCTCACCAGCAGCGCTTCCGACGTATTGAGCGTTACAGCCGCCTCATCCGGCTGGACTATCAAAGCCCTCAAAGCGGGTTCTGCTAACCTTACCGCAACAGCGAAAGACGAAGGCAAAAAATCGGTTTCGCTTGCATTTACGGTGCAGGCGGCAACGGTCGCCGTAGCGTCGGTAACCATTACCGACAAAAAGGAAACGCTTGAAATCGGCGAAAAGTTTGTTTTCAAAGCCGAAGTGAAACCCGACAACGCCACGAGCAAAACCGTAGCGTGGACGAGCAGCAACGCCGCCGCAGCAACGGTGAATGCCGCGACGGGCGAAGTAACCGCCGTTGCCGAAGGCGAGACCACCATCACCGCTGCGGCTGACGGCAAAAGCGACGCCTGCAAGGTAACGGTAACGGCAGCCCCCACCCATTTGGACGTTACCTTTACGGTGGGCGAATTTGTTTACACCGGCGGGGAAATCAAGCCTGAGATTACCGTCAAAGCCGGCGGCGCCACGCTGACGGAAGGCGTGGACTACGACGTAACGTACAGCGAAAACACCGGCGCAGGAACTGTTACCGTAACCGTTACCGGCAAAGGCGCATACGCGGAATTAAGCGGCAGCGCAACCTTTGAAATCAAGCCGAAGGCTGACGCCGTATTCACGGTAACGGTGGCGGAAGGAACATATACTTACAAAAAAGCGGCATGGACGCCTGCGGTAACCGTAAAATGGAATGAAACCACGCTCGTTGAAAATGTGGATTACGACGCGCCGGTTTACTCCGGCAACATCAATGCCGGAACAGCAAACGTAACCGTTACGGGCAAAGGTAATTTTACCGCCGCAAGCACAGGCGTGGGAACCTTTACGATTGGAAAATTCCCGATTACCGTAACAGCATTATATACTGATAGAACATTTTGGAGCGCCGAACTTGCTTATCTAAGTACAAGATACACAATAAATCCTCAGCCCTTTGCAGGCGACGTGATTGCCGGTTCGTTGAAACGCGAGCCGGGGGATGCTCCCGGCAGTTACGATCTTATTGAAGATACTCCGTTCGCAAATCCCAATTACGAGATTACTTTTGTGAAATCACAGTTTGTAATTTATTACTTCAAAGGCGAAGGCACTGAAGACGTCCCTTACTTTATTTTCTATCCGGAACAGTTAAGAGGCTGGGCTGTTGATTTTGTAAACAAAGGAGTATCGCCTTATGCAGACGCAGGCGTATATTTCCAACTGACTTATGATATTGACCTGAAAAACGAAGCATGGACGCCAATTGGGACAGAAGCCAACCCCTTCAAAGGAAATTTTGACGGAAACAAGAAAAAGGTAAGCGGGTTGAAAGTTAACAGCGGCACGGGTTGCGGACTATTTGGTTATATCAGTGGTAGTACGGTACGTAATTTAGGCGTTGAGGGCGAGAATATTGCTGGTTACAACAGCGGTGGAATTGTAGGCATTGTTGAAAACGGCGGCAATATTAGCAATTGTTACGCTGCGGTAACGGTTGGCGGTAACGGCAGCAATGCTGGCGGCATAGCAGGTACAGTTTATGACGGTAGCATCTCTAACTGTTACGCTACGGGCGAAATCATCAGTGGACAGGGAAACGGCGGCATAGCAGGCGTTGTTTCGGAAGGTGGAAGCGTGTTAAATTGTGCCGCTCTTAATCCGAGCATACCATTTGGCTCAAACTATTGGAATGCTCGCGTGGCATATGGTTATGTTACCTTTACATTTTCTAATAATGTAGCATGGGATGGCATGATAGTAATAGACACCCCTGTAACCAGCAATGACGGCACAAGCAGGAATGGCGCAGATATAACCACCGCCGCCATCAAAGCGGATGGCACACTTGGCGGGCGTTTTACCACCGCCAATGGCTGGACGGTAGAAAACGGCAAACTGCCGGGTTTCGGGGCAGCGGTGGAGTTGCCGGAACACCTGAAGTAAGAAGCCCCCCTTAATCCCCCCAAAGGGGGGAAAACTCCCTCCCCGCAGGGGGAGGGTTGGGGTGGGGCTTCAATTGGGGCGTAAGGGAGTGCGGGGGGGATTAGCACGCAGGATGACGCAGATTTTAAGGATTTGCGCAGATCATAAAAATAAAAATCTGCGATCATCTGTTTCATCTGCGTTATCTGCGTGCTAAAGACAATGTCCTGTCAGGCGCAGGGATTGTTTGCCTGCAACTTCCCCATATTATTGCTTATGGGAAGCATTTCGGGATATGCGGATAACATTTTGTTATACTACCGAAATAATTTGTGAGTATGTGCCCGTTCGTTTACGGAAATATGTACTGAAATTGCAGATATATACCGGCAAGCCGGATACTGTAACTATATGAAAATCAGCGGTTGGCTGGGGGGGGGTAAACGCCAAAAAATTTCCGCCGCAATTCAACCCTGTCAGGTCTGCCGACCCTGACAGGTTGCCGCCGCCGCACCGACCTGACAGGGTCGTAAGACCTGTCAGGGTCGCCTTTTTATATTGGTCGTTCAACATGGTGAAAAAATTACGCTACAAAGATGTACATATTTAATACGATGTTACAAAAAAAGAAAAAAAGTTTTCAATCAGATTGTTTTCATTGGAAAAAGTTATATTTTTGTGCAGATTTATCAACATCACTGAATTATTAGTATGACTCCCGATCACATTCGTCATATTCTCGAAGCCGTTCAACAGGGTAAACAGGACGTCGATACTGCTTATGCAAAGCTGAGGGATTTACCGTTCACGGATATGGGATTTGCCAAAATCGACAACCACCGGCAAGTGCGCACGGGTTATCCCGAAGTGATTTTCTGTGCGGGCAAAACCATAGAACAGTCCGAAGAGATTATCCGGTTGATGTACAGCCGTGACAGTAATATTTTAGCCACCCGCGTACAGGAAGAGTTGTGGCAACGAATCAGCAAACTGTACGCGGATGCTGAATACAACGCGGCGGCGCGTACCATTGCCATCCGCAGGAACGTCATCCGCGAAACCGCTACGTACATATCCATTGTAACGGCAGGCACCGCCGATATTCCCGTAGCCGAAGAGGCTGCCGTGACTGCCGAACTGTTCGGCAACAAGGTCGAACGCATTTACGATGTGGGCGTTGCGGGCATCCACAGGCTTTACAGCCGCATAGACCTGATTCGCGGCGGACGGGTCATCGTCGCTGTTGCCGGTATGGAAGGCGCTTTACCGGGCGTCATTGGCGGATTAGTGGACAAACCGGTGATTGCCGTACCCACAAGCGTTGGCTATGGCGCTAATTTCAACGGTTTGTCGGCGCTGCTCACCATGCTTAATTCCTGTGCCGCAGGAATTTCAGTAGTGAACATCGACAACGGGTTCGGCGCCGGATATTTGGCAAGTCTCATCAATAAAGGATAATTTTTTTATCTTTCATAAAGGATAATTTACTATCTTTGCAGCGACTTTTAAAACCATATTTAATTGTTCTTTTATATGAAAATTCACCCTGAAGGATATATCATCATACTTGTCGCTTTGCTGTTACTGGCAGGAATTAATATGTTGATCCGCTGTTTGTCGCCGCATCAATGGCTGACGATTTTTTTTCATGCGGTATCGTTTGTGTTTTTCTGTATTGTAGTTTTGTTTTTCCGCAATCCCGACCGCACATTAGTCGCAGACGGCCATAAAGTTTTTGCCCCCGCAGATGGCAGGATTGTAGCGATTGAGGAAACGGAAGAAAGCGAATATTTTCACGACCGGCGAATACAGGTATCTATCTTTATGTCGGCATTCAATGTGCATGTGAACCGTTACCCTGTGAGCGGCGAGGTGACTTATACGAAATACCACGCGGGCAAATATTTAGTAGCGTGGCATCCGAAGTCATCTTTGCTGAATGAACGTTCAACCGTCGTGATCAAAACCCCGAACGGACAGGAAATCCTTGTTCGCCAGATAGCCGGAGCCGTGGCGCGCCGCATTGTCACCTATCCAAAAGCGGGCGTTCAGGCTGTTCAGGGTAACGATTTGGGATTCATAAAATTTGGTTCGCGCGTGGATGTATTCCTTCCACTTGACGCCACTATAAATGTTCAATTAGAGGAGATTGTAAAAGGCAACCGAACAGTATTAGCCCTGTTTGAATAACCGAATCATTGAATAACCGGCCGCCACTATAGTTGATTCAGTGTTGATTTGACGACAGCGTCTCTCTTTTTATTCATCATGACCCACAGCGCCTTGCTTACAATATTTGTCTTGTTATTGTCCATCATGAGCAATATCTGGTAGTACGATTCGGCCTCAACCATTTCATCTTTTGAAAGCCATGCCAAAACATAACATGCACAAAACTCAGCCACTATCGTTGGTATGAAAAATTTGTCTTCCGTAGTAAGAGCATCCAGACCGGGTTTATTTCCGAACAGTTCAAACACTTCATCATAGCGTTCCTCATCAATCAGCAATTTGGCATACATCAGTCGAATGGCATAATGGTCGCCGGCGCGGTCATACCAGTAACGGGTCAACTTCTCCACTTCAGACTTCTTTCCAAGGTCGTGCAACAAACCAATATGTAAGATGCCCAAAACCGTATCATCCGGATGAGCGGCACTCAACGCTTCTATTTTCGCTATAGTGGCCTCTTCGTCGCTATGCATATTATCGACGATGGATTGCATGGAGTCAAAATACTTTTCTGTTCCCGGAAGTCTTTTCAATTCGGGATCAAAACGGTCGTCTTCCAGAATCAGTTCCATCCTTTCCTTCACCTTATCAAATTCTGTAATTTTAATGAGTGCAGCGTATGCAATATCTATCAACGCCAGTTCCTGCATGACCGTTAAACTGCCTTTGTTTTTTTCCATATACTCCTCAAACCCTATGTCGAAAATATCGTCGACCACAGCGAAATAAGAATCGTCGTCATCATCGTCGTCATCGTCGTCGAAGTCATCGTCGTCGAAGTCATCGTCGTCGAAGTCATCGTCGTCATCGTCGTCGAAGTCATCGTCAAAATCATCATCGTATTCATCATCATCATTTACATGGAACACTTTGTAATTACCATGACCTGCCGTTTTTTCAAGAACGGCGATTTCGCGTTTTCTGTCATGTTCGGGCGTAACAAAAACTGCCGGTATTTCAATTCCTCTATAACCTAAGGGAATATCCATCTCTGGAATATCATCCGTATCTTCTTCCAAAATATATATTCCGGTTCTGGTAAAATCCTTCACAGGCTCAAAACCATATTCTTCCGCGAAAGCAACTCCTTCGTATATAATATTGTGTGCCAACGCATAGTCACATTCGATGAAATTTGCGAGCTCGTCATTAATTTTTGCTTCCAATTCTATTGGCGATTGATTAAAATCATAAAAACAATCCTTCACTCCCAACAGCATTAAATCAACCAGGTAGAAACCAAAAGTGACGTTGCCATTCACATGCTTACGGGTAACGACAACATGTACCATTTGTGATTCTTCCCAATTTTCGTTAATGTAACAGCGGTCGACAGGCAGGTTACGCGCACGAAGACGGATTTGCCCTTCGGGTGAAGTGGGCATGGAGATTACTTTTCCCTTTTTCATGGATTTTTTATTAAATGGATATGTATATAAAAAACACAAAAGTAATCTTTAAATCCGCAAAAAAAAAATTGTAGTGTCATGTCCAGGGTCAACGCATTTAAATTTTGAGTAAATTCATTAGGAAGTCCCTGCTCCAAGCGGCTTTAAGTCTTTTGGATCGTAACGATTCATTATCTTGAGTGTATGAAGATTTGAAGTTAAACAAAGCATAGGGGGCGCAGGGTTGCGCTCCTTTTTTTGTTTACGTCATTGCGAGGAACGAAGCAATCCAGCAAAAGAAAGAACGTATTCTCTGGATTGCTTCGCTCCGCTCGCAATGACGGGGAGAGGGGGCGGGAGTGCACTCCTTTTTTTTAATTACGTCATTGCGAGGAAGCCACGTTATGACGCAAACTTTTCAGTTCATCCAACAACATAATATGCCCGCCGTTGATGCCGAGAAAACAGCAAACTAATACTTCAGCAGGACATTTGACCATTTCAACGCGCCGTATGCGCGATTGGCTTCAATATAAGTTTCCTGCGGGATGTAAACCGACAATCCGCTGAACGCACGGATGGCGTTTAGCCGGCCGGTTCCGGCAGAATAGTACGAAGGCGTACAGGCTTTGTAAAGCACACATTGGTCAAGTGCTGCCTGTATGATTTCCTGCTTTTCAGGCGCGACTTTTTGCAGGTAATCACCCAAGTCAAAATAAATCTTTTGTTTACCATATCCGAAAGTCTGTATAGCATCCAAATCTTCCGGAAGGAGGTTTATTCCGCCGGTAATTTCCCGAACGACCGGAACCAGCGCATCCAATTCCGAAGTCTTTACCACACTCACGGTTGCCGAGCGGAAAAGGTCGTTTTGCCGGTCGTAATATTCATAGAAATCGCGGGCTACCGCCTTTAAATCGGGCTGAGGCCTGAATAAATGCTGCATCATGGAGGAATATGCAAACCCCGGCTCAAGCACTTCGGCAGGCGAGGCTACGATATACTCCGCCTTGTCTTTCAATTCGTATCCCACTTCTACCGAACCCATCCAGCAGGCGTCGAAGATGATAAAATCCAGTTTGAAGGGAATGGCTTCGGCAAAAGCAGCCAGTTCCATATAGTTGTCGGGGTCGTCGGTCGCTGTATCTACGATAATGGATTTCAGGCTGACAGACGGAGCCGACATGTTCGCAGGCAGCCATCCGGTGCCGTGCGACAATACCGCTAAACCGTATGAAGAAGCCGGACGGTAGTCTTTTACCGTGTGGAGCACGCGGGAAAAAACAGCGGGGCTGGCCGAATTTTCCGGCAGATAGGATTCAATGGTATCGGCTACGTTGCCCCGCTGTGGTGAATGATAAATATGTACTAAAACAGGTTCTTCGCCCGCATCGGCATAAACAAGCAGGTTTCCGTCGATGTCTTTATGCCATGCGTCTTTCAGCTGCCTGATTTTCTTTTCGGCTTCGCCACGAAAATTATTGTCGACGCCCAGATAAACCAGAACAGTACGATGAGCGCTTTCCGGCGGACTGCCGGAAAGCGGTTCTTCTTTCCGGCATCCCGAAAGGATACAGAAGAAAAACGCCCATATCAGAATACGAACATGATTCATGCCTGTTATCAAATATTAACAGCAACTACCGGTTGCCTGAACATACTTTTCGGCAAGCAGAACCGACAACTCATCTTCTGCCCATTTCCGCATATTTTCGACAAAGGTATACAACTGATCCTGAGTCGTAATCATTATGGTTTGTTCCGGTTGATCAACAACAATGGAATCCTCTGTTATCGACAACACATAATTCAACTCATCTTTGGTAATTCTAAACCAGAAACCGATTGTTTGGTGAGAGGGATTACCATTACGCTCACTTGAAACAGACACAAATTTACAAAAGTCTTTATGTCCTGCTTGATAGGTATCAAACGATTGGACAAATTCATCCGGAGTAATCATTATTTTATAGGTTTTAATTTTTAACATTATTGTATTATATACATTTCTATATACGGTATAATAAAAATTATGTTTCATTTTATTATAAAATTTTTATAAAATTTGTTAATTTACCCTGACAACTCAACCGGCGCTCAAAGCAAGTAAAATTTACAATGTGCAAAAAAAAATAACTGTCATTCGGATTTTGTCATATTTTTGCAGGAAATATGACAGTCGTCAAAAATCAAAAAAACCGTATGAAAGAGTTCAAAAGATACTTAGTAACCACTGCATTGCCGTATGCCAACGGCCCCGTGCATATCGGCCACTTAGCCGGCGTTTATGTTCCTGCTGATATTTATGTCCGCTACCTGCGTCTCCGGGGGCGCGACGTTGTGTTTATCGGAGGCAGCGACGAACACGGCGTTCCCATCACCATCAAGGCGCGGCAGGAGGGCGTTTCGCCGCAGGACGTCGTCGACCGTTATCACGCGCTGATTAAGGATTCTTTCGGACGTTTCGGGATTTCGTTCGACATCTACTCGCGTACCACCTCGACGATACACCATCAGACTGCTTCGGAGTTTTTCAGGAAATTGTACGACAACAGGCTGTTTATCGAAAAAGAAACCGAGCAGTATTACGATGAAGAAGCCCGGCAGTTCCTTGCCGACCGCTACATTACCGGTACCTGCCCGCATTGCGGCAACGAACGGGCTTACGGCGACCAGTGCGAGCAATGCGGAAGCTCCCTCAACGCCAACGACCTGATCAATCCCCGCTCGACGCTCAGCGGATCGACGCCTGTGATGAAACCTGCCAAACACTGGTATTTACCGCTCGACGAATACGAACCGTTCCTGAAAGACTGGATTCTCGAAGGCCACAGGGAATGGAAAACCAACGTATACGGGCAGTGCAAGTCGTGGCTGGATCTGGGTTTGCAGCCCCGCGCCGTTACCCGCGATCTCGACTGGGGCGTACCCGTTCCCGTCGAAGGCGCCGATGGAAAAGTGCTGTATGTGTGGTTCGATGCGCCTATCGGATACATTTCCAATACCAAGGAATTGCTTCCCGATACGTGGACGGATTACTGGAAATCGGACGACTGTAAAATGGTGCATTTCATCGGGAAGGACAATATTGTGTTCCACTGCATCATCTTTCCGGCGATGCTCAAAGCCGAAGGAACATTTATCCTGCCTGAAAATGTACCGGCCAACGAGTTCCTGAACCTCGAAAACGACAAAATCTCAACGTCGCGCAACTGGGCGGTGTGGCTTCACGAATATTTGGACGATTTCGCAGGTAAGGAAGACGTGCTGCGCTACACATTGACCGCCAACGCACCCGAAACGAAAGACAACAATTTCACTTGGAAGGATTTTCAGGATCGCAATAACAATGAATTGGTGGCCATTTACGGAAATTTTGTGAACCGCGCCTTAGTGCTGACGCAAAAATATTTTAACGGAATCGTGCCCGAAGTTACCGGATTGACGGATTACGACAGAGAAACCCTGTCGGAAATTGCCGTTATCCGCGCCAATGTGGAGAGTTCGCTGGAGAATTTCCGCTTCCGCGAAAGTCTGAAAGAAGCAATGAATCTTGCCCGTCTCGGCAACAAATACTTAGCCGACGCCGAACCTTGGAAACTTATCAAAACCGACGAAGCAAGGGTAAAAACGATACTGAATGTCGCGCTGCAATTAGCCGCCAATATGGCATTGCTCTCAGAACCTTTCCTGCCGTTCAGTTCGGCGCGGCTCAAAGAAATGCTCAGACTTCCCTCCACCGCGTGGGACAGAATCGGCAACGGCGACCTGCTGGCGCCCGGACGTCAGTTGGGCGAGCCCTTCCTGCTGTTTGAAAAAATCGAAGACGAAGCCATCGGAAAACAGTTGAAGCGATTGGACGACATCAGGAAAGCCAACGAAAAGAACAACTACGAACCCGCTCCGGCCAAACCCGACGTCAGTTACGACGAATTTTCGACTATGGATATCCGCGTGGGAACGATTCTTGAAGCATCGCGTGTGCCTAAAACGGACAAACTGATGAAATTACTGGTGGACACCGGAATAGACCAACGGACAATCGTATCGGGTATTGCGGCATATTTCACTCCCGAAGAACTTCCGGGCAAGCAGGTATGCGTATTGGTGAACCTTGCTCCGCGCAAACTGAGAGGTATCGATTCGCAGGGCATGATCCTGCTGGCCGAAGACGCCGATGGAAAATTAGTGTTTGTAACACCCGAAAAGGCCGTCATCAACGGGGTAGTGGTTAAATAGTGTAATACTCTGTTTATGCAAACCATGCACGAGTTCTGCCCGGTATGTTTTGCAACGTATCAATACAAATATTCACGTCATCCACTACCTGAAAGTCGAACATTCCTACGCAGATGAAGTCGGCGCCATTTTCAAAAGCCCATTTGAAACCGCTTTTGGGATGAATGGCTCCTGCCGCAAGCACCTTAAAACCCATCACCGGTACTTTGGCGCGATTGACAAAATCAACGGTACGGTCGGGGAACGGACAGAAACAGTTGTCGTGGAACATATTGTGGTCTCTGCTTTTTGCACCGTCTACCTCAAACGGCCTGCGGTTTTCGCGCGGATGCGCCGACCAGTAATTGTCGTGATGCATCGTTTTCATGTAATAATCGGGAATGATGCCGTTTTCTTCGCAAATGATGAACGAATCGATTGTATGTGCGCCCATTCCGGCCACGATACCATTACTTCGGATACGATTCATCAGCCCGTCAATCACTTCAAGCCTTTGGTCGCGCACCAGCCAGTCGCACCAGTTTCCCTGCAACTGGATGATATCCATGCCGTTGTCAATAGCCGTTGTCACATTATCGTAAATATCCTCAGACTGTTCGCTGATACCTACTTGTGTGATTATCTTGATTTTACTTCCTGTAACTTTTCTGTATTTGACCATGGTCTGTATGGTTGCGAAGCCGATATTGATACAGTTAATTCCGGCTTGTTCGCAAAGCATCAGGGTTTCAAAGATTTTCTTTTCGGTATTGTAGGCTTTGAACAGTTGTCCGGCATAAATCAGGTCGCGTGCATGCGCCCAGCCGCCAATCAGGTTACCGCCCATGATCAGCCGGCTCAATTCGTGATTGCCGAGTTTTCCTTTGGGCAATTCGCCTTTCAGTTCGCCAAGCGCCACCTGATTGATCTGTATGGTTGCTCCCGACATAGTATCAGTACCATATATTTTACTGCTCCGGTAGGCGCCCCATCCGAATAAGCCTAAAACAGGCAATGTCGCAAGGTCTTTCAACACCTCGCGCCGCGAATTGACGGTAGCAGTATCCGGCGGTACATCTTCCGTCTGTATCTGTTTTTTCTTTATTATCAATTGCGCCAGATTGTCTAAACCATATCCTTTTTCCTTATAACAAAAGAGAAAGACGAGTATTGCCGTTTCAATAAACAGTAGGTTAATGATATACACTGTTCCATCGCCTCCAAACAGCGAAACTCCGAAAGGCGGATACGCAAAATAATACAGCGCAAGCAACAAAGCCCCGAAAAGGGACGACCATTTGACGAATAATCCAAGGAATAACGCCAAACCGATCAGGATCAGTCCCCAGATATTAAGAAAATCAACCACTCCCAGCCGTGCAGGCGATGCGGCAAACCAATGATAAAAACCGGAAAGAAATCCGTGTGTATTGTTCAGATACGATGCAGCCGACCATTCGTCGGCAAACAGTTTGATAAGTCCTTGATAAAGGAAATGCCAGCCGATGGCTGCGCGAAGAACAGTGATAATGGTTTTCATACTGAAGATTGTATTTTTTATTGATAATATTCTTTCATCTGAACGCAAAAATACGGAATATATTTAATTTGAAAAAGAATTTTTTGATAATTTTGCAGTATCGTTAAAAAGTAAAAAATGCAAAAACCATCTATCCCAAAAGGGACACGTGATTTTACGCCGGTCGAAATGGTACGGCGCAATTATATTTTCGACACGGTTAAAATTATTTTTCAAAAATACGGATTTCAACCGATTGAAACGCCTGCCATGGAAAACCTGTCTACATTGCTTGGTAAATACGGCGAAGAAGGCGACAAATTGCTGTTTCGTATCCTCAATTCGGGCGATTTTCTTTCAGATATATCCGAACAGGAATTTTCTGAAAAAAATTTGAACAGATTGTCGCTGAAAATGTGCGAAAAAGGACTTCGTTATGACCTCACTGTTCCGTTTGCCCGTTTTGTAGTTCAACACCAGAGCGAAATATCATTTCCGTTCAGGCGTTACCAGATTCAACCCGTGTGGCGGGCTGATCGCCCGCAAAAAGGTCGCTACCGCGAATTTTACCAGTGCGACGTGGATGTAGTGGGCAGTAATTCGTTGCTGAACGAAGCCGAACTGCTGCAAATCATCGCAGAAGTGTTCAATGCGTTGAATATCCGCGTATTGGTGAAACTGAACAATCGGAAGATTTTGAGCGGAATTGCCGAACTCATCGGGCAAAGCGACAAGATAACCGATATTACGGTAGCCATCGACAAACTTGAAAAAATCGGCATCGAAAAAGTAAACGAAGAATTGTTATCGAAAGGATTGTCGGAGGAAAATATTGAAGCGTTACAGCCTGTGATTCAACTTTCCGGGTCTAACAATGAAAAACTCAACCAACTCGAAATCCTGTTTTCATGCAGCGAAACAGGGCGTGATGGCGTGGCGGAAATGCGTGCCATACTTGATTACGCCGAATTGCTGAAAATACCTGTTCCGATAGAACTCGACCTGACGCTTGCCCGCGGATTGAATTATTACACCGGAGCCATTATTGAAGTAAAAGCCGCCGATGTGCAAATCGGAAGTATTTGCGGCGGCGGACGTTACGATAATCTGACCGGCGTTTTCGGGTTGCCCGACGTTTCAGGAGTGGGCATATCCTTCGGCGCAGACCGTATCTACGACGTTCTCGCTCAATTGGACGCTTTTCCTGCTGCAACCGCGCAGACCACCAAAGTATTGTTCATCAACTTCGGGGCGACCGAAGAAAAACATGTGTTGCAGCTGTTGGCCAAAATTCGCGAATCCGGTATCCATGCTGAAATTTATCCCGAAGCAGCCAAAATGAAGAAACAGATGGCATACGCCAACAGTAAATCAGTGGCATACGTGGCAATGGCAGGCGAAAACGAAATGACGGAAAACCGCATCAGCCTGAAAAACATGACAACGGGCGAACAAACGACGGTAACGCCGGAGGAAATGATCAAAATCCTGAGTTAGTTTTCATCATATTCAACGATTGCAGAAGCGCCTCCATCGAAAAATTCTCAGTTTGTATCACAATATGGGCGCGACTGTAAAAAGGTTCACGTTCAGTTAATTTTTCAACAACATACTGTTGCAGTTCTTTTTCTGTTTTTCCCTTGATCAGGGGACGCTCAGTACGCGAACGCAGGAGCCTGCGGGTAAGCGTTTGCGGCGATGTTTTCAGATACACAACTTTTCCGCTGGCAAGCATGATCTCCATATTGTCAGCATAACAGGGCATACCGCCACCGGTAGAAATCACTGCAAAGTCGCGCTGTTGCAATACCTGCAATATGTGGCGCTCCATTTTTCGGAAAGCGGCTTCCCCCTGTTGTTCAAATATTTGGGCTACCGTTGTTTTGTGCAGCATTTCGACAAAACGGTCGGTATCCACAAAATCAAAACCCAATAATTCAGTAAGACGTCTGCCAATCGTCGATTTACCGCTTCCCATGAATCCGATGAGGAAAATTTTCATTTGTGAGATATTTATTGGGCGCAAAATTAATGATATTTCATCAAATTTTCTTATATTTGTCGTTTCTTTTTGAAAATCATCCAAATACATGAATCGTAATGTCGAATAAAAAACTGTTTTCTGAATTTCCGCCGGTCACCACAGCGCAATGGGAGGAGCAAATCGCCGTTGACCTGAAAGGAGCCGACTACGAAAAGAAGTTGGTATGGCGCACCAACGAGGGATTTCCCGTGCGACCCTACTATAACGGCGATAACCTTGTCGGCTTGGAATACCTGAATGTGTTGCCGGGCGAATTTCCTTATGTGAGGGGTAACCGCAAGGAGGCCAATGATTGGCAGGCGTGTCAGGATATCACGATTAAAGACGTCCAAAAAACCAACGAAAAAGCGATTGACGCTATCAGACGCGGCGCCGACGCGATTGGTTTTTCCGCTTGCGGCAAAGGCATGGAACTCGATATTGACGTTCCCGCTTTGTTGAAGGATATTTGTACCGGTTGTACGCCCGTGCATTTCGATGCAGGAGTCAATTCTGCCGTCATACTCGAAGCCGTGCTGAAAGACGCCGAAGGCAAGAAATGCGGTTCCAAAGGAGTGCGTGGTTCCACGCTCTACGACCCGCTCGGACGTTTGGCGGTTTGTGGTTGTTTCTACGGAGAAAAGGAATTTCCGGTAGATACCGTCACGAAATTGTTTGAGTTGGCAAAGGGGTTGAATGAATATCGCGTCATCGGCGTGGACGCCGCATATTTTCAAAATTCCGGCGCAACGCTGGTACAGGAATTGGCTTACGCGCTGGCCATGGGCGGCGAATATCTGTCGCTCATATCCGCCGCCGGTTTTTCGGTTGCCGAAGTCGCTAAACGGTTACATTTCCGCTTTGGCATAGGAACAAACTATTTTATGGAAATCGCAAAGTTTCGCGCCGCCCGTTTGTTGTGGGCCAACATAGTTAAGGCTTTCGATCCCGACTGCGGCGAGGCGGCTTACATGTACATTCACGGCGAAACAGCCGAGTGGAACATGACCTTGTATGATCCATACGTGAACATGCTGCGTACCACCACCGAAGCCATGTCGGGCGCTATTGCGGGCGTCGATTCCCTGTGGGTGCGCCCGTTCGATGCGGCGTATCGCACTCCCGACGCTTTTTCGGAGCGCATTGCCTGCAACCAGCAGATTATTCTCAAGGAAGAAGCCTACATGAGTAAGATTGCAGACCCGTCTGCCGGTTCGTACTATATCGAAAACCTTACCGCATCCATTGCCGACCATGCGTGGAAACTGTTCCTCGAAATAGAAGACAGAGGCGGATACGTCGCTGCCATGAAGGAAGGTTTCATTCAGAATCAGGTTAGGGAAAGCGCCGACAAACGCCGCGCCGCTGTTGCTTCGCGCAAGGAAGTATTGTTGGGAACCAATCAGTACGCCAACACCGGAGAGTTCATGAAAGACCAAATCAGACCTTATCGTTGCGCCGTTTCGTGTTTGGAAGAAAAAATAGCGGAACCTGTGGAAACATTCCGCCTTGGCGAAGCCTTCGAGGAATTGCGTTTGAAAACGGAACACAGCGGACGTCGCCCGAAAGCGTTTATGCTTACCATCGGTAACTTGGCCATGCGTAAAGCGCGCGCGGGTTTTGCGTGTAATTTCTTTTCCGTAGCCGGATTTGAAGTAGTAGACAATAACGGTTTCGAGACTGTGGAAGAAGGCGTTGCGGCAGCCGTCCAAGCCCAAGCCGACATCATCGTGCTGTGCAGCAGCGACGACGAATATCTCGCATTAGCGCCCCAAGCTGTAGTAGCAACCAAAGGAAAGGGAATACTCGTATTGGCGGGTTATCCCAAAGCCATCGTGGAAGAACTGAAAGCCGCAGGGATTGAGAATTTTATCTTTGCAGGGCAGAATGTGCTTGAGGCGTTGACGAAATATCAGGAAATGCTGGGGATTTAGTTTTAGGTTACACAGAGAAACACAGAGTAGACACGGAGTTACACGGAGAGAAATATTTAAAGCAAATGAATCACGAAAATAAATATTCAGATTTGACGGGTAAAATCATCGGTTGCGCCATAGAGGTACATAAATCTCTGGGG
>Ga0082212_10004873_pt1 | contig 18532 bp, 14 predicted proteins | sample TergutNt197P3_FD_71548 | JGI IMG/M metagenome (GOLD analysis project Ga0082212, IMG submission 71548) | Neocapritermes taracua P3 segment gut microbial communities from Petit-Saut dam, French Guiana - Nt197 P3 | ecosystem: Host-associated > Arthropoda: Insects > Digestive system > Gut ...
ACTGCCTCCTGAAATACGTCTTGAACGTCTGTCATGTTCGATAGTATAGTATCCGCAATCTCGATTCAGACACCATTTGGTTTACATAATTGTCGTTTTCGACGTATGTATGGTTTTGTGCACCCATTTCTTATGCATTATGCGGAAGTGGTTTCACGGAAACCGTCCCCCGTCTTACCCCGTCTTACGTCTTACACGTCCCCTTGTACATTTCAGCATACTCGCCGCCCAGCGAAATCAGCGTCTTGTGGGTACCCTGTTCCACAATACGGCCGTCGCGCATAACGAGTATTCGATCAGCGTCGCGTATTGTTGACAACCTGTGCGCGATAATAAAACTTGTGCTGCCAGCCGCCAGCTTGAGCATCGCCGCCTGGATACGCAGCTCCGTACGCGTATCCACGCTGGATGTGGCTTCATCGAGGATAAGGATTGGCGCATGGCACAGCACTGCCCGCGAGATTGCAATAAGCTGCCTTTGCCCCTGGCTGAGCGTTTCCGAGCCCCCTGATACCAAAGTCGCGTAGCCATCGGGCAGCCTCATGATGAAATCGTGGGCCCCGCCGGTTTTGGCAGCTTCCGCGACGTCTTCGTCCGTTGCGTCCGGGCGTCCATACCGGATATTGTCCGCTATAGTCCCGGTGAAGAGGCATGTATCCTGAAGGACGACGGAAAACGCCCGTCTCAGGCTGTCCCGCTTATATTTCCGAATATCCACGCCATCGATGTACACAGCCCCGCCGGTCGCGTCATAAAACCTTGTAAGCAGATTTACTATGGTCGTCTTACCAGCCCCCGTCTCGCCGACAAGGGCTATTTTTTTCCCGGATTCCGCCGTGAAGCTTACGTTGTGCAGCACGTCCGTCCCCGGGGTGTATGCAAATGTCACATTGTCAAAGCGCACTTCGCCTTTCGGCCCCACCATTTCCACAGCGTCCGGCCCGTCCCCGGGCTCATCGTTTTCGCCGAGGACTTCAAAAACGCGTTCCGCGCCGGCGAGCGCCGACTGCAGATTGTTGAACATGCCCGCCAGATTGTTGAGCGGATGCGCGAACTGCTTTGAGTACGTAATGAACGACGCGATAACCCCGACGGAGACCAATCCCTCCAAAGCCAGCAAACCGCCGAGCGCGGCCACAGACAGAAACCCGACGTTTGTAATTGCGTTCATCAGCGGCATGAGCATACCTGACCATGATAGAGCCTTCGTCGAGGCGAACCGCAGGCGTTTGTTTACAAGGTCGAAGCTTTCGACGACCGCGCTTTCCATATTGAATGCCTTAACCATGCGCTGACCTGCTATCGTTTCCTCGATGAGTCCGTTAAGTTGGCCGAGCTCATTTTGCTGCGTTGTGAACATCCTCCGCGAGCGCCCCGCTATAAGCCTCGTAACAAGAAGCACAAGCGGCACGGTAATCAGCGCAACCAGCGTCATCCGAAAGTCAAGAGCCAGCATCATTGCCAGACTCCCCACGAGCATAATCGCGGCGCTTACAAGCTGCGTCGTGGATTGCGCAATAGTCTGGCTTATGTTATCCACGTCATTCGTCAGACGGCTCATCATCTCACCGTGCGTGTGCGCGTCATGATAGGAAAGCGGCAGCGTCTGCAGTTTGTCGAACAGCGCTTTGCGAAGCGAACGTACAATACGCTGCGACGCAGAGTTCATCGTGACGCCCTGGATAATATCGATCAGCCAGCTAGCCGTATACGCTATGATGAGGGCAAGCACAAATACGCTAACGAGGTCAAACTGCACAGCGCCCGCCATCGCGTCGACGGCGCGCCCTAGAAAGTACGGCGCCGCGACGCCCAACGCCGTCTGCACCATGAGCAGCCCGGCGACGGCAAACAGTACGCGGCCCTCCTTAAGATAGAACCGCATGAGCGCGCGGAACGTACCTCGGGAGTCTTTCGCTTTTTCCTTGGGCATGAATCTGTTTGCCGGGCCTCCGCCACCCGGGCCTCCGCCACCCGGGCCGCGCCCCCCGCGCATACCCGGTACGACTATTGTTACCTCACGCCGTTCAGCCATCGTCATCATCCCCTATCTGCGACCGATAGATATCCCGGTACACCGGACACGATGCGATCAGCTCTTCATGAACGCCAAACCCTGACGCCGTCCCGTTTTCCAGCACAAGGATCTTATCGCACCTGCGAACTGTCGCCACGCGCTGCGTTATTAGCACCGTCGTAACAGGGTATAGCGACAGTGCATCCATTACCGCAGCCTCTGTCAGTACGTCAAGGGCGCTTGTGCAATCGTCCAGAATCAGAAGCTCCGGATTGCAGACCAGCGCGCGCGCGATGGATACGCGCTGTTTCTGCCCGCCGGACAGACCGGCGCCGGCCTGGCCGATCGCGCGTTCATAACCATCAACCGATGATGTTATGAAACTGTACGCCTGAGCGTCGCGCGCGGCGCGTTCAATCTCGGCGTCCGACGCGTCCGCCTTTCCCCACGCAATATTCTCCCGTATCGTCCCTGTGAACAGCGTGGGCGTCTGCGGGACGATTGCCACACGCGAGCGCCACGCCTCCTCGCCGAACCCGGTCAGCGGCGCCCCGTCAACGAGGATCGCGCCGTCAGTAGGGTCGTAAAAGCGCAACAACAGCGCTGCCAGCGTCGACTTGCCGCTGCCCGTTGGCCCGATTATACCCAGCGTTTCCCCTCTGTCCAGCGAAAACCCGACGCGACGCAGCGCCGGCTGCCCCGTGCTTCCGCGGTACCGGAACCCCACGCCGCAAAACTCAATATGCGGCGCGCCCTGTTGCGGCGCCGGCTGCACATCCCGCTTGCCGGCCCTGACCTCGCTCCCCGGTTCGGCGTCGAACACTTCCGCTATGCGGCGGTGGGATGCGCGCACGCGCACAAACATATTCAGCGTGTTGGAGATAAGGTTGAGGCTTGTCAGAATACTCGCCATATATGACACAAACGCCATGATCTGACCTATCTGCATATCCCCGAAATCGACCCAGCGCGAGCCGAACCACAGGATAGCTGCGATACCGAGATTGGCAAAGAACGCCATAAACGGCGAAAAAAACGAAAGTACGCGGTTCGCTTCGACTGTCGCCCCGGCAAGGCTGTCATTCGCGCGTTTGAAGCGCGCTTCCTCTTCCCCGAAACGCCTGAACGCTTTGACAAGGCGGATTCCCGCCAGATACTCCCGTACCGAAGTATTGAGGCGGTCCAGCGCGTCCTGCATTTTCCCGAAACGCGGATACGCCAACCTCATACTAATAGTTATAACTGCCACTACTGCGATTACAATCGGAGCGACAACCGGTATCGTCCGCAGGTTTACGGACGCCGCCATAATTATGGCGCCTATGCACAAGAAAGGCGCCTTAGCGACAACCCGCATCAGGCCGCTGACGAAATTCTGCAACTGCGTTACATCGTTCGTCTCCCGCGTTATGAGAGATCCGCCTTCAAAACTGTCGATACCATCCGTCGAAAGGGACTGGATTTTTACGAACAGGTCGAGGCGGAGTTCAGCCGCAAAGCCTTGTGAAACGCGTGCGGCAATAAAATTTCGCGTAAGCGAGAAACCAAGCCCTATAATTGCGATGCCAAGCATGGTGAGACCGTAACGCATCACGTCGGGCAGCGAGCCGCGCATCACGCCAACGTCCACCAGCAGCGACATTACCCGAGGCTGGAGCAGGTCGCATATGGCTTCCATAAGGACGCATGAAACACCCGTGAGGAAAAGGACCCTGTGTTTTCGCCAATATTTCCCGAGAAAGCCCATTAAAGTTTACTTTCAGACGTCGTCGAGCCCGTTTTCTACAAGCATTTTATTCAGTTCGCCTGTATGCGCTGCCAGCTCGCGCGTTACTATCTCCCTTTCTTGTAACCATAATTGTTTTCTTTGAGCCAACCATGTCGCGCTTACGCTCTGTATCCACATTTAGGACACACGCCTTTATCGTTGAACAAAATGCCACAAAGCGGGCAGCGCGCTTTCTCTTTCTGAGGTGCGTATTCTTCTGACGCGCCGTTTACTCCGCTTGTAAACGTAATCTTTACAATATTCAGCTTATCCTTCAGCAAGTCGTAAACGATTTTGACCATGCCCTCAACGGTCATTGTTTCTTTTGTAACGACCAATCGGCTCTCCGGGTAGGCTGTAGCAAGATCCGTTTTGAAAGCCGGACCCCTCTGCTTATTGGATGGGGTGCCGTTTTTGATGACTTGCGACTCGTACACGTCGAGGATTGCCGGGAGTAACGGGTCGTCTTCGCGTAAGACAAGGGCGTGGTCGAAGTTCTGTAAGACCTCCCATGCGATTTTCTTGATTTCGTTGCAAGGGAATACCATATTTACTCCCTCGTTGACGGTATCCTCAACTTCAAGCGTCAGTACCCCCGTATGTCCGTGCAGGTACTGCGCTTCGCCTTTGAACCCGTAGAACCTGTGTGCATATTGCAGGTCGAATGTTGTGAAACTTCTCATTATTCATCTTCTCCCTTAACATTAAAACTGATTATAGTCTAGAATTTCTACATATCATATTAACACATGCCCATCCATTTGCATAGCACCCTGTTTTTGATGCTTAAGTTGCCGCCGGGTTGGTGCCGCCAGGTGAACCCGGCGGTGCGATCTATCGGTGGTTACATAAGACAGAAGTCGAGAGAAAGGGCAGCACACAGAAGAAGGGTTGCTCAACGGGTTGCACAACGGGTTGCAGAACGGGTTGCACAACAACCGGACAGTGTGACAATTCTTCTTGAAAATCACCACACCTTGCTGTTATACTCATTTCCACATACAGCTATCTTCGGTGCATAACAGGGGGCGAACTCATGATGACTTCAGAACAGATACTTGCCGGGGAGTTCAACGTAAAGGTTTGGCAAGCTGAGAATCTGGCGGCGATGCTCGACGGGGGGAACACCCTGCCGTTCATTGCGCGGTACCGCAAGGAACAGCACGGTTCGCTCGACGACCAGATACTGCGGAAAATGGCTGAGAGGCTTGCCGCGCTACGCGCGCTGGATAGGCGCCGGGGGGAAATCCTCGGCTCGCTTGAAACCCTCGGGGTGCTAAGCGAGGAACTGAAGGAGGCTGTCCACGCGGCCGCCACGCAGAGCGAGCTCGAGGACATATACCGCCCATACCGCCCGAAACGCCGTACGCGCGCCGGCATAGCCAAGGAAAAGGGGCTGGAGCCCCTTGCGATGCTGCTGCTTGAGCAAAGAGAGACCTCGCCGTCCCCTGAAGAACTGGCAAAGCCCTATGTTGACGCCGAAAAAGGCGTTGCAGATATTGAAGAAGCCCTGTCAGGGGCCCGCGACATAATTGCCGAGATCGCCAGCGATGATGCGGAGCTTCGCCGCCGTTTACGCGTATACATAAAGGCGTATGGCAGGCTTTCCGCAACATCCGCGAAAGAGGAAGACTCGGTATACCGCACGTATTACGCGTTTGACCAGCAGCTAAACCGCCTGGCCTCCCACCAGATACTGGCCATTAACCGCGGCGAAGCCGAGGAAATGCTCAAAGTGAAGCTAAGCTGCCCTGAAGCGGGCGCCTCCTCTATCTGTAAGCGCATGTACGTTATAGACGGCCGCGCAACGTCAGGGCAGGTCCTCGAGGCTGTGCTGGACTCCTACGACCGGCTGCTGTTCCCTTCGCTTGAGCGGGAAGCCCGCAACGAGCTGACTTCAACAGCGTCGGAAGCCGCGATAGACGTCTTCGGCGAGAACCTCCGCCATCTCCTCATGCTGCCGCCGGTCAAGGGCTCCACCGTGCTTGCGATCGACCCCGGCATCCGCACGGGCTGCAAGGTGGCAGTCGTCGATCCGGCGTCACTGGTGCTCGACTCGGGGGTGCTATGGCCGCTGCGGCAAAACGGGCGAGTCGAGGAGTCCGGGAAAAAGCTCCTTGGCTGGATCGCAAAGCACAAAGTAGGGGCAATAGCGATAGGAAACGGCACAGCCTCAAGGGAGACGGAGCGTTTTGTCGCGGAAGCGATCGCCGATCTGAAGGATAAGCCCGGTTACACAGTCGTAAACGAAGCGGGGGCGTCGGTCTACTCGGCGTCGCCAATCGCAGCGGAGGAGCTGCCGGAACTGGACGTCACCATACGCGGCGCGGTATCTCTGGCGCGGCGGCTTATCGACCCCCTTGCGGAGCTTGTGAAGATTGACCCTAAAGCTATCGGCGTCGGACAGTATCAGCATGACATGCCCGAAAAAGACCTCGACGCAAAACTTAGCGGCGTCGTCGAGGACTGCGTGAACGCCGTCGGCGTGGACGTGAACACGGCAAGCCCCGCCCTGCTCGAGCATGTCGCGGGGATCGGGCCGCAGCTTTCAAAGAACATAGTCGAGCATCGAAAGCAAAACGGGGTGTTCACAAACAGGGCGCAGCTCAGGAAAGTCGGCAAACTGGGAGCGAAAGCTTATGAGCAGTGCGCCGGGTTCCTGCGCATCACCGGCGGGGAAAACCCGTTGGACGCGAGCGCCGTACACCCGGAATCATACAAAGCCGCAGGTGAGCTTCTCAGGCTGCTCGACCTATCCGGCACGGAAAACCTGCGCGAGAAAGCGGAAGCATATCCGCTTGAGAAGCTTAGCGGCGAACTTGGCGTGGGGGTCCCAACGCTGCGCGATATCATATCAGAGCTGCTCAAACCGGGGCGCGACCCGCGCGACGACCTGCCTCCGGTGACTTTCCGGACGGACGTGCTCTGCATCGACGATCTCTTGCCCGGCATGGAGCTTACCGGCACAGTGCGCAATGTAGTGGACTTCGGCGCTTTTGTCGATATTGGCGTGCACCGCGACGGGTTGGTGCACGTTTCGAGGATGGCGGGGGACCGCGCCGGACACCCGTCGCGCGTCGTCAAGGTCGGGGACGTCGTCACGGTCTGGGTCGAATCGCTGGATAAGGAAAAGAACCGGATTTCGCTGACCATGCTGGGGAACAGTTGACCGGGGATACGAGTCGCTGCGAAATCTTGAGAAATACATACTGCCGGGAACAGGTAACCACCGGCTAAAACAGGCCGGGGCCGAACCCTAAATGGTTCTTCCCCAGCCTGCCTTGCTGCGCCGCTTGCCCGTCAGCCCCGGCCTACCCGTCAGCCCCACCGGACCCGGCTATGACGCTTTTTCAAACTGGCTGTTGTACAGCTCGGCGTAGAACCCGCCCTGCCGCAGCAGTTCGTCGTGGTTGCCGCTCTCGACAATATCGCCGTCCCTCATTACAAGTATCAAATCCGCGTTCTTGATCGTGGAAAGCCTGTGCGCGATAACAAACGAGGTCCTCCCTTTTGTCAGCTTGTCCATTGCCGCCTGCACTATCCGCTCTGTGCGCGTATCGACGGAGCTGGTCGCTTCATCGAGTATCAATAGTGGCGCATTCTGTATCATGGCGCGGGCGATCGTCACGAGTTGCTTCTGACCCGCGCTCAGGTTTGCCCTGTCATTGAGCACAGTATCATAACCCTGCGGCAGCGCCTTGATGAAGTAGTGGATCCCGACGGCCTTGCAAGCGGCCTTGACCTCCTCGTCGCTGACGCCCTCTTTGCTGTATATGATGTTCTCTTTGATAGTGCCCTCAAAGAGCCAGGTATCCTGCAGCACCATGCAGAACTGCTCGTGTACATTCTCCCTTGTGACCATCTTCGTGGGTATCCCGTCAATGATTATCTCGCCGCTGTCGACTTCATAAAAGCGCATCAGCAGGTTTACCATAGTTGTCTTACCGGCGCCGGTCGGCCCGACGATCGCGATTTTCTGCCCCGCTTCGACCTTCGCCGAGAAATCGTTGATGATGGTTTTCTCCTTATCATAGCCGAATCGGACATTCTTAAACTCGACGTCGCCCCTGATGTTTTCAAGTCTGCTTACCTTGCCACCCTCGTCCGGGAGCTCCTCCTCGCCAAAGAACCCAAACACGCGCTCGCTCGCGGCAGCCGTCCTTTGCAGGTTCTGCATCGATTGCGCCAGTTGTGACAGCGGTTGGGTAAACAACCGGATGTATATCATAAACGCCACGATTACCCCGAAGTCGATCTGATTATTCATAGCCAGGACAGCGCCCATGACGCACACAGCCACATACGCAAGGTTCCCGATGAAACTCATCATTGGCATCATGAGCCCCGACAGGAACTGCGACTTCCAGCCGCTGTTGTAAAGCTTGTCATTTATTCCTTCAAAGGTCTCCTTTTCTCCCTTGCCGCCGTTATACACCTTCACGATGGTATGGCCGGAGTACACTTCCTCGACGTGGCCGTTTATATCTCCAAGCCCCTGCTGCTGCGCGACGAAATGCTTCTGCGACTTTGACATTGTGAACATCATGGACGAGAAGCCTATTATGGACGCCACGATAGCCGTGAGTGCCATAGCCCAGTTTGTATAGAACATCATCGCAGTCGAGCCGATGAACATAGTTATGGCACGGACAAGGTTGTCAAGGCTCTGGTTGAGGGTATGCCCGATTGCGTCGACGTCGTTAGTCACGCGGCTTATAACGTCCCCGATACTGGTTTTGTCGAAGTAGCCAAACGGCATCCGGTTGATTTTTTTTGATATATCAGTCCTCAGGCTTTTAGAAATACGCGCCGTGATCGTAGCCATAATGAAGTTCTCCGTGAAACTCAGGATGGCCGCCGTCGCGTACAGGGTAACCAGGAGCATCGCGAGGTTAAACACCGCCTGCAGGTCGATGGAGCCAAGCACCGGGACCCCGTCTATCAGCGCCGGGAGGCCTTTGCCTATCTCATTGGCTATATCCCTGATCTTATCAGGGCCGATGAACTGGAATACTGTCCCCACGGAAGCTATGACAAGTGCGACTATTATAACGGGTACATAGTTTTTGCAGTATTTTATCAACTTGCCCCACGAACCCTTGAAGTCCTTGGCCTTCTCGCCGCCGCCCATTCCGCGCGGGCCGAAGCCCCCGGGGCCGCGCCTGCCACCCGGGCCCCTCCCGGGGCCGAAGCCGCGTCCGCCGCCTGCGCCGGGCCTTCCTTGATTTCTTGTGCTATTATCACTCATGACGCCAACTCCTCTTCGCTGAGCTGCGACTGTGCGATTTCTATGTACACATCGCAATTGCCCAGCAGCTCCTTGTGTGTCCCCATACCGACAATCTTACCCTCGTCCAGGACAATAATCTTATCAGCGTCCATGATCGTACCGATCCTCTGTGCTACGATGAGGTTCGTGACCCCGGCCGTCTCCCTCTTCAGCTCGCTCCGCAGGGCGCGGTCCGTCTTGTAGTCAAGGGCGGAAAAAGAGTCGTCAAATATGTAAATATCCGGTTTCCGGTAAATAGCGCGCGCTATCGCCAGCCGCTGCTTCTGGCCCCCGGACACGTTTGTGCCCCCCTGGGCAATGGACGCGCCATACCCGCCTTCCATACCCTCCACAAAATCGGCGCCCTGCGCGATGCGTACAGCTTTTTCCACGTCATCCACGTCACCCCCGCCATACCCGCCTGCCCCGTTGTCTCCGTATGCAACATTTGACTCCACAGTCCCCATGAACAGGACCGCCTGTTGCGACACATAGCCTATCTTATTGTAAAGGGCCTCAAGCTTATAATCCTTGACATTGACGCCGTTGACAAGCACCTCTCCCTCAGTTGCGTCAAAGAGCCTTGGTATCAGGTTGATAAGCGTTGTCTTCCCGCTGCCGGTCGAGCCTATGAACGCGACTGTCTCCCCCTGCCTGGCCGTGAACGAAATATGCTCAAGCACATAATCTGCGGCGTCGGGGTACTTAAAGCTGACGTCATTGAACGTGACTTCGCCCGCCAACCCCGGATCCCCGCCATCCGCGCCCCCGCCAACGATAACGGGTTTCGTGTCAAGGACCTCGTTTATACGCTTCGCGGAAACGCTCGCCCTCGGCATCATGATAAACATCATAACGAGCATCATGAACGAAATAATAATCTGCATAGCGTAGTTCATAAACACGACCATTTTAAAAAAAATAACAAGCTTGTCCACCCCCCCCGCCGCGTCGATCATGTACGCCCCGATCCAGTAGATGGCAAGCGACATCCCGCCGATGAGCATATTCAGAATAGGCATCATCACCACCATCGCGCGGCTTGTAAAGAGCTGCGTACCGGTCAACTCCGCGTTTGCGCCTTCAAACTTGGTTTCCTGGTAATCCTCCGCGTTGTACGCCCTGACGACGCGCAGCCCGTTAAGGTTCTCCCTTGTCACGCGCGTAATATTGTCGGTGAGGGTCTGCATTTTGCGGAACTTGGGGAACACGACAATCATTAGCACGATGACCATTATCAGCACGATAATGACTGCTATGCCGGTCATAAGCGACCACTCAAAACCTTTCCCCGCTATTTTGGTAACCGCCCATATCGCCGTGATGGGGGCTTTGAGCACGAGCTGCAGCGCAATCGTCACAAGTATCTGTACCTGGGTGATGTCATTTGTGGAGCGCGTAATCAGGCTCGACGTCGAAAAGCGGTTGATCTCCTCCATCGAAAACGACTGGACCTTGTCAAAGAGCATGCTGCGAAGCCTTTTCGAGAACGACGCAGCTACCCGCGACGCCAGGTAACCGACGAAAATCGCCCCCGCGAGGCTGCCCAGCGCGCAAAGGAGCATGTAGAGACCCGCGGTCCATATATCGCCCATCGCGCTGCCGGGCGTCTGGACAAGCGTAGTTATCTCCGACATGTACTCGGGCATCTTTAGGTCAAGCCACACCTGCGCGACTATAAAAGCGAGGCTTACGCCCGCCATCAGCCATTCCCTTGGTTTGAGATACTTAAAAATCTTCAGCATTCGGAACCTCCATGTTTTCTGTTTCTATTCCACCCGGCCAGTAATTTTGCGAGCTTGCCGGTGAGCCGAACAAATTCCACCGCGTCCTCCTCGCCAAGCAGCTCCAGCATTTGGGCTGTTTGGCTTATCATTTCCCGGTAGTGGCGCTCAGCCTGCGCCTTGCCCTTGGGGGTCAGCCTTACAATAATCTTGCGCCTGTCGTTGGTATCGATCTGCCGCGTGATAAACTCTTTCCTTTCTATGCTGTTAAGCGCCTGCGCTATCCTCGCGGAGCTAACATCCATTTCATGGCCGATTTTGCTCGGGATAACCTCTTCGCCCTGTTTCGCTATGTAGTCAAGGACAAATGCTTCTCCGTGCATGGCTTCCGAGATGTTCTTCTGCGGCCTCGCGTACCGCAGCGCGGGCATATTGCTTAGAAATTCCGCGGCAAGGTTAGAGTAATCCACTTAGCAACTCCCCCTCTTAATAGCTAATGCTGTTATATAATAATCGGGTTAAATATATTTGTCAATAGCAGACCGCGTTAACAATTTGTGAATGCGGCAAAGAGACGCAAGTGACCGTGTGTGTAGCTAACAACGAAGCAGAACAGCGCAGGAAAGCAACACAGAACAGCGCAGGAAAGCAACATCCATCTTGAAGAAGTCCGGCGCTGGGGATATAATAGGCCAATGATAAAGAAGTTCACAAGCCGGTTTTCCATATTTCATCTGATGATCATCGCCCTTTTGGCTGCGCTGGGCATTGCCGTCAAGAGCGTCATAAACCCGCTCGTGCACCTGCTGACCGGGCCGCTCTACATACCCGGCGGCGTGGTGGCGGGCGGCATCTACATGCTGTTCCTCGTGCTGGCAGTCTCGCTCACGGGCAAACGCGGCAGCGCGGTGTTCTGCGGGTTCTGCCAGGGCCTTATGGTACTCATCATAGGAACGGCCGGATCCCACGGGGCGCTCTCAATCATCAGCTACACAATTACGGGGCTTTCCGTCGACATACTGATGCTGGCAATGAGGCATAAGGGGTGCTGCCTCATGTGCTGCTTCTTTGGCAGCATGGCCGCCAACCTGACAGGCACATTGGTCGTGAACGCGGCGTTCTTTGAGCTGCCCGCGATCCCCCTGGCCCTCAGCCTCGCAGCCGCCGCCTTATCGGGCGGGGGTGGCGGGGCCCTGTCATGGGCCCTAACAAAGCAACTGCGAAAGCTGCGTGTGATAACATGAATGGGATTTAGTATGAGCAGAAACACAAAAATCGTCGTGATAGCTGCCGCGGCGCTCACAATCGCAGTGGCAGCCTTGGCGTTGCTCAACATGGGCAACGTCGCGGAGCTGCGGGCCCTGCAGGAGAGCGGGGAGTTCATCGCCGAAGCGGGGGGCGTGCAATACACCGTTTCCATCGACGACCTCGAAGCAATCGGCCCGCGCGTCATCAGCGCAAATTACAAGACCAACCTCATGCCGGCAGTGCCGAAGCAGTACACCGGGGTTTCGCTTGCAAGCCTACTCGAGTACCTGGGCGCTGACATCACAGGCGCCGGGACCGTCAGGTTCTTCGCGGCGGACGGATACGTATCGGCGGCGCCGATAGCCGACGCGCTGGACGGGGATAACTGCTTCATAGTCTATATGGAGTCCGGGAAGCCGCTCGGGACGATGGAATCGGGGGGTATGGGGCCGTATATGGTGGTATTCGTCAACGACATATACAGCCAGCGTTGGTGCAAATACCTGCTCAGCGTGACAGTGGGGTAGGGGGTGTGGCAGCGCAATGAATGCAATAGAGGTAAGGGGGCTATCTGTTGCCTACGAAGGCCGCGAAATAATAAAGGGCTTCTCCTTCGCCATGCAGGCCGGGGAGGCAGTATTGCTCAAAGGGCCTTCCGGCTGCGGAAAGTCCACGTTCCTGCACGCGGTCTGCGGGCTGATCCCGGGCAGCATCGAAGCAGAGGTATCAGGCGAGGTGCATATCTTTGGGAACGACGTACGAAAGCTCAGCGTCGCGGAGCGCGCAAAAGAGATAGGCATAGTATTCCAAAACCCCGAGACCCAACTGTTTTGCGGAAGCGTCGAGGACGAGATCGCGTTCGGCCTCGAAAACCTCTGCACACCAAAAGAAGAGATCGGCTCCCGTATCGACGGGATGCTCGACCTCACAGGCCTTGGAAAATACAGGCACGCTTCGCAAAAAGAACTGTCAGGCGGGCAGAAACAGCTCGTCGTGCTGGCAGCGGTGCTGGCGCTCGACCCGAAGATCCTGCTCCTGGACGAGGCGCTATCGCAGCTCGATGAAAGCGGCAGGCAAGCGCTGAAGGCGCGGTTCCTCACGCTAAAAAACGAAGGCCGCACCCTCCTGATGGTCGACCATGACGGGGGGCTCGAATCAATCGCCAACCGCATTGTGGATTTGGAGAAGGAATGGCCATGACAAGCATGTGGAGCAGGGGGACGGTCTGAGCAGGGGGACGGTTCATCCGCTCGAAAGAACCCAGATAATCTGAGCAGGGGGACGGTTCATCCGCTCGAAAGAGCCCAGATAATGCCAGTCGAAACCCCCGACACTCTTGAGATCTGTCTTGTAGAAACCCCCTCCATCCTCAGTATGGACTCCAAAATGCGATTCCGGCTCTCCTTTGGCTCGTCCCGGATCATTGCCGCTTTCATCCTGAAGGTTTCTTCTATTTCCGCCGCCAACTCCTCTAGAGGTTTGTTAAGCTACTAAACGACCATGATAGGCATTGAACCCCTTTGCAATGTATTGCCAATCTTCTGTTTCATTCTTCCAACCTTCAGTGTTGATTATCGGAAGTGAAAAACCATCCGCATACCTTTTTGAGGATGCGGCCCTGCTCCTACACCGGGCAGGGGGGTAACCAGTAAAATAACTCCACACTGTTTTAAACTGAAAAATGGCTTCTCAAATCTGCAATAATATTATATAATGTAGTGCGTCAGCCGGATAACCACCGGCAGGGAAGGCAAGTGGGTGACTGTGTATGGCGAAAGCAATCCACAAGGCAAAAGACAACAGCCTGAAACTGATATTCAGCGAGCCGGAGCTGTTCGTGGAGTTCCTCCGGGACTACATCCCCGTTGACATGCTAAAAGATGTGGAGCCGGCAGACATCGAAGATATGACGGAGCGGTTCCTCCCATTGTTTCAGGACGGAAAGGATTCCGACACCGTAAAACGCATCAACCTGAAAGGCAATGCGCCGCTTTTCGTAATAGCGATAGTGGAGCATGAGTCGCAAGTCAATTACCGCGCCAGTTTCAAAATGCTGCAATACATTTCGCTTGTCCTTCATGAATATGAAAAAGAAGCTAACAAGGAGAACCAAAACGCCAGTTCGGCCAAGGGCTTCAAATACCCTCCCGTGCTGCCTATTGTGTTCTATGACGGGGCGGACAAATGGACTGCTGAGACGAACTTCCTGAGCAAAACGGAACTAAGCGACATATTTGAAAAGTATATCCCGAAGTTCGAGTACGAGCTGGTCGACTTGAATGAATATGGCGAACGGGATATCGCAAGCTTTGGCAACACATTATCGCTAATAATGATAATTGATAAGATTCGGACTGCTGACGGCATCAGCATATTGAGCAAACTTCCGGATGACTATATTGAGAGACTAAAGCAAAACATACCACCGCATCTGAACAAACTGCTGGCAGATGTTATCACTGTATTCCTAACGCGGATTGACGTACCGGGGGACGAGATAGAAAAAGTTACGAAACACCTTTATGACAGGAGGATTCAGGAGATGTTTACGCATATTGATAATTACAGCGTACAGGAGACAAGACGCGAAGCTAGGGCCGAGGGCAGAGCCGAGGGCAGAGCCGAGGGCAGAGCCGAAGGCAAAGCCGAGGGCAAAGCCGAGGGCAGAGCCGAAGGCAAAGCCGAGGGCAGAGCCGAAGGCAAAGCCGAGGTTATGATAGAGGTAGCAAGGAAGCTGCTGAATAGCGGAGATCCCGTTGAGAAAGTATGTAGGGTCACAGGCCTATCCCGCAAGGAAGTTGAAGGATTGTGCGACGCAAAGTAAATCAGATAACCACCAATGCAGCAACACATTAGGCGCAAAATCCGATGCTAATACTATAGCTGCTCCCTGCAGCCGCTTGTTCTGACAAAGGACGGGCGGTTTTTTGCATTTCCGGGGCTTGGCGAATAAGGATATATAGAGTCTGCGCGAAATCCTAAACTGATTGCTCCGGCTTGGGACGGGAGCAGGGGGACGCAGATTTTCTCTCTTTCAGCAACAGATGCACATGGTTCCCCATCAGGCAATAGCCATAAAGCTCGAAATCGCTTACGGCCTTGCATCCCTTCAGTGTTTGCAGAAACTTTTCATTATCTTCATCGTCCAGGAAACAGCAACTATCAGTTTATAGGGTGGACGATAAGCGGAGCGACGCTAACAGGCGGCAACACAGCAAACCCCGCGACGTTCCTAATGCCGTCAAACGCCGTGACGCTTACCGCAAATTTCACCTACTCAGGAGGCGGTAGCGACGGAGGCAGCAGCAGCGGCGGTGGATATACTCCGCCAACACCGACCCCGACGCCCGATGCGAAAGGTGACACAGGTAAAAAAACGGATTTGGCGGGCGGTTCCATAGTAGATACGCCCCCCGGACAAGACCCCATTATCAATGAAGATGGTTCAATAACGCTCCCGGGCGGCGGCACGATAACCACGCCGGAGGGCGATAACGGAAAAGGCGGCGTGACGATTAGCGTACCACCCGGAACGGTCATAGACAGCGATGGAAGAATCAGCTTCCCGCAGGGAAGCGGCAGCGGCACAATTACCGACAGCTGCTGCAACACGTTCAACGTGCCGGAGGAAGCGGTGATTATCCTCGACCTTGATTCGCCGCTTGGATACTACATCATCATGGGTAAAACGTTTTCAGACGTAAAAGATAGCGATTGGTTCTATGATGCTTTGATGTTCGCCTATGGACACGGGCTTATAGTAGGCACAAGCACAGACCCAATGATGTTCAGCCCGAACGCTACGACCACGAGGGGCATGATAGTCACAATCCTGTACCGCATGGCTGGCAGCCCCGATGTGAGCGACTTTCCCAGTCCGTTCGGCGATGTAGCTACGGGAACGTGGTACACCGACGCCGTTATATGGGCGGCGAGCGTTGGTATTGTTTCTGGCTACACAGGCGGTGGTTTATATAACCCCAACGCACCGATAACACGGCAGGATTTGGCGGTCATTCTTGCAAGGTATGCCAATTACATGGGGATAAACCTCCCATCGGCGCGTGACTACGCCGGATTCATCGACGATGCCGATATAGCCAACTATGCGAAAGAAGCGATAGAGCGGTTCTTCAAGGCTGGAATCGTCAGCGGCTACCCAGACGGCAGCGTCAAGCCGCAAGGCGAAGCTACAAGGGCAGAAGTAGCTGCGATGCTGATGAGGTTTCTGGAAGCGATGAACAGCGATAGCTGAACTCCCAACTATACTTCGATTTCTGATGCTCAATCATCGACTTGATTCTGTCGTAATTCCGGTTATCTGATATCAAGCAGCGACCTAACCATGTCCAGGGTTTTCAGTATCCATTCCAGCGCACCGCAAAAGCGATAGCCTGTAAATCCGGATTCAGTGAGAATGGCCTTGACGTCGCTTTCGGTGACACTGAGATCAAGGAGTCCGGTCAGCCCTTCGCGCTCCCGGGCGACCATTTGAACATAGTCCCAGTATGTTCCCGAATACCCGAAGCTCGTGGCATACCCTGCGGGGTCGCTCACCGCGTCGCTCACCATTTCTTCGGTATCCTCATAAAACAGACTACGGCCGTTGTCATACAGGGCGTAAAAGGATTCGCCTTCATTACTGATTTTGATGGCCATGTTGGACAAGTGCCGGTCGTCCTGTCTCGTGATGAAGTCCAGCAGGATCATGCGGGCGACATCGTCCCGATACCGGGGCCGGACGTCAATCAGATTCTGATACTCGTTACCGGAACGCGGGCCGTCGAACAGACGCCGGAAATGGACAATGTATTCCTTTGAAAAATCATACAGGAATGTCGAGAACACGGAGTCCTTGTCGGCCCGGGCTGCCGGACATACAGGTACGCCGAGCTTGTCCGCCAGCAGGCTGACCGCTACTTCCGATTCGACGTCAGTGGTCAGCGGACTGATCCTCTGTTTATATATACCGTATTTGCCATTGCATACGCCATACCTTTTAATATTGTATCCTTCCGGGGTGTCAACGCTGTCTCCGGCCATATCGACACGCCGGAGGAACACCGACGAGAACACGCCGGTCATGGCGGAATCCAGCCGCTCCGATTTTGACCTGGCGATCCACAGCAGGTCTTTCGGGTGGATCCCGCGCGTGATCTCCGCAATGCGCGGTACATCGTACTGGGACAAGCCTATTCGGAACAGGATGCGCTCGATGTCCCGCCGGTCACGGCTCACCACGCGCTCGGCCAAGAACTCGTTGAATTCTTCGGGCTGCCATTTGACCCGTCCCCGGGTATACAGGGCGACTACTTCATTGAGCTCCGGCGCTGAGAAAGACACGGCATTGTTTTTGCCTATCACACCGACGACCTCGTCATCCCACTTAAGATAACGCCTTCCGTCACCTGTCTGTATATCGCTCCGCCTCCGGCCGTCCGCCGGCCTTGAAGCGTCCGCCGGAATCAGATAGGATTTTCCATCCTTGTACGCGCCGGGAATCTTGCCGTGCCCGCATAGTGCGCGCACACGCCGGTCGGTTATGCCCCACTTCCCGGCGGCTTCCCGGGCGTTCATATACTCCACCATGCCCACCTCGTTCCCGTTGTCATGTTATATTTGTCCTTATTATATCGCGTTTCGGAATAATATCAAGAGGGAAGTTGGCATTGTTCCGAACAGGCGCAAAAACAGGCGCAAAAAAGTCAGGGTTCAACGTCCATCTTGAAGAACCTTGGCGCTAGGGATATAATCTCAAGTTTTGAAGTAAAAGCGCCAGAGTCCCGTATTAGCAGTGGGTCTGGCGATTTACCTACATGTGGTATCCGGCACTTATTTCTGGAAATCGAAAATAATTTTTAGTACCGCAGCAGCGCCTTATCCGCGATAACCTACCCGGTCGTTTTGTCGAACGCGATATTCTTGACATAAGACGCAGATCCTGCGGATGTCGCCTTGTCATACTTTCTTGGGTTCTTGATCAGGTCTTTTGCCCGATCGACCATGACCGCCCTGTCACCGCGCTGCTTTTTGGCATATTTTTCCGAATAGTAGACCATCTGCTTCTGGTCGACAGGGACTGATTTCTTCTTTTTCTTTTTGCTTCCGGGGATGGTTAGGTTTACATTGAGCGTTTTAGGGTGAATATACGGCGAAAGGAGTTACAGAAAGAATACGGACGCAGGCGTACAGAAAGGGAGAGGGCGAAGCGGGAAGCGTTGAAACAGCAACAGACTGAAATCCAATCCATAGAAAGCGAGGTCAGGAAATCCGCTTAGTCACAACCGAATACGGGAGCGCGAAACGCGGTTTCGCTTGAATCGTCTCCGCAGGAGACGTTGCAAGCCGCTTTTTCGCGCCCGGTGCGGATTATGATTCACCATTTATCAGGGCATATAAAACTAACATCCGATGTTTCCACCGGACGTTTCGTTTGTGCAGGGTACTCCTTTGACTATCCATCCGGAACGCCCGGTCCCCCTACACTCAGGAGTATACCACATCTA
>Ga0082212_10004874_pt1 | contig 18531 bp, 18 predicted proteins | sample TergutNt197P3_FD_71548 | JGI IMG/M metagenome (GOLD analysis project Ga0082212, IMG submission 71548) | Neocapritermes taracua P3 segment gut microbial communities from Petit-Saut dam, French Guiana - Nt197 P3 | ecosystem: Host-associated > Arthropoda: Insects > Digestive system > Gut ...
CTCGTGCTCTGTAGTTTGACTGCTCTCGCAATCAAGTTTAGCACAACCTTAAAAACAACGCGACGGCACCCACGTTTCATCCCTCGTTGGTGCCTTTCGCATGAAAGGAATGGTCATACATGATATAATGAGAGAATCCTGCGTAAGGGGGTTCTCTTTTGATGTCCACCAAAGAAAAACTCCTCTTGATCCTCGAGCAAAACCGCCACCGTGATGTTTCGGGGGAAGAGCTTGCAAGCACGCTCGGCGTAACGCGCGCCGCCATATGGAAAACGGTGGGGTCTTTGGAACGGGACGGGCATCGTTTCGACGCCGCACCAAACAGAGGGTATCGGTTGCTCTCTCATGTCTTTTCGGCGCAGGCTGTTGAGGCATTGCTGCCCGGCGGTTTGGCGGCGGTGCGGTACTATCAAATGTTAGATTCAACCAACAACAAGGCCAAAGAGCTGGCGGCGCAGGGCTGCCCGCACGGGACAGTCGTCATTGCGAACGAACAGAATGGCGGGCGGGGACGGTTTGAACGGTGTTTTTCCTCGCCGTCCGGCGGACTGTATATGACGGTTGTCATCAAGGAAACGGACGTCACCTGCCTGACGGCCGCCGCCGCCGTCGCGGTCTGCCGCGCCGTAGAAAGCGTTACCGGGCAAACGCCGTGTATCAAATGGGTCAACGACGTGCTGCTGGATGGGAAGAAACTGTGCGGCATCCTGAGCGAAGCCGCCGTCAGCTTGGAAACAAAGGGGGTTGATTGGGCTGTCGTCGGGATGGGCGTCAACATGGTTTCGGAATCCATCCCGGAAGAATTGCGCTCCGTTGCCGCCGCGCTGTTTGACCAAGACCCGGGCGATGCGGCGCGCGCCCGTTTGGCGGCGGAGATCGTTCAAAACCTGCTGACAATGCCCCTGTCCGGTTCAGCGATGCTCACGGAATACCGCCGCCGTCTCTCCACACTGGGGCGGGCGGTGACCGTCCGCGCGCCGAATGAACAATATGAAGCCGTTGCCGAGGACATTGACGAAGAGTACCGTTTGATCGTGCGATTGCCGGACGGAGCAAAAAAAATTCTATATTCGGGAGAAATTTCTGTAAAAACGTCTTGACTTTAACGTCGCGTCAACTGTTACACTCTCCTTGAAAGGAGGTTGGATCATGGAATTGCAGACCATCAGCCAGGTGTCAAATACGTTCGGCGTCTCCACACGGACGCTGCGCTACTACGAACAGATCGGCCTGATCACTCCGTCGAAAAAGGAAGGCTTTGCCTATCGGATGTACGACGCTGCCGCCCTGCTGCGGCTGCGGCAGATCATCGTCCTGCGGAAATTGCGCATCCCTTTGCGGCAGATCGCGGAGATATTGCGGAGCGGGGACGCCCGCGCCGCCATCGAGGCGTTTGAGCAAAATCTCGCCGAGATCGACGATGAGATCACCGCCCTGTCCACCATACGGAGCGTCATCCGTTCCTTCATCGAGCGGCTGGACTTGGGCGGCCGTTTTGCCCTGCCGGACGACGAAAGCCTGCTGGAAGTTGTGGATTCCCTGACCGCCTCTAAAATCAACTTCAAGGAGGAAAAAACTATGGAAGAACTCAACAAAGCCGGTGAGAAACTGGGCAAACTGACCGACAAGCAGGTGCGGATCGTCTATCTGCCCCCATCCGATGTGGCGGCTTATCAGTACGAGGGGGACGAGCCGGAGGGGGTCGTCGGCAAGGTCATCGAAGAGTTTGTTATCAAAAGCGGCTTGGCGCAAATCAAACCCGATCTGCGGCATTACGGGTTCAATTCGCCCAACCCGAAACCGGGCGACCCCAGCGGCGCGCACGGCTATGAGATGTGGGTGACCGTCCCCGATGGGTTTGACGTCCCCGCGCCGCTTTGTAAGAAGCATTTTGACGGCGGGATGTACTGCGCCCACATGATCCCGATCGGAGCCTTTGAGGAATGGGCGTGGCTGGAAAAATGGATGAATGAGAGCGCAAAGTATGAGTACAGAGGGAAGGGCTGCCCGAGCAATATGTTCGACAGCTTGGAAGAATGCCTCAACTATGTCAACCTGATCGGAAAATCCTGGGACGACGCTCAACTCGACCTGCTGATCCCCATTAAAGAGAAAACGTAAACCTATCACAAGATAACGGTTGACAAACGGTGAACCCTCCTGTATGATGGGATAACCCCATATACAGGAGGGTTCTATGATTAAAACGCGATTCAATTCACGAACTCTCAGCCTCTGCGGCTTATTCGCCGCCCTGAGCGCGGTTTTGAGCTGGACGTCCATACCTTTCATCCCGGTACCGCTCACACTGACCCATATATCCATCTTCATGGCGGCGGGGCTGCTTGGATGGCGTTACGGCACAATAAGTCAAATCATATATGTTCTTCTGGGAGTGGCGGGGGCACCTGTCTTTTCCGGGTTCCGGGGTGGATTGGGGTATATCGCCGGGCCGACCGGCGGGTTCATCTTCGGGTATATCCTCACGGTGTTGGTGACCGGGCTGCTGATCAAACGGTTCGGAACAAGATTTTGGGTTCTAATGCTTTGCATGGCTGCCGGATGGGTTTGTACATATGCCGCCGGTCTCCCCTGGATCGCCGCGCAAACCGGGCGGACACTCCCGGAGGCGTTGACAGCCTTTTGCCTGCCGTTTCTGCCCGGCGACGCCGCCAAAACAGTGTTGTGCGCCGGGCTGATCAACCGGCTCCATCCGGTTTTGGCAAAACGGAACCGATAGAGTGGTAAATCGGAAACCCCTTTCATAGGCTGTAGTAACAGCACAGAAAGGGGTTTCCGTTATGCACGAATTAAGCAAACAGGTGATAGACTATCAATCGCTAAAGAAAACACTGAGCGATCTGACACAGAAACTGGAGGCGATAGAGAGCGAAATCAAGTTCTATATGGGTGAACAAGAGGAGATGAACGTAGACGGCGTTACCGTCCGCTGGACAAAAATCACACAGAACCGATTCGATACGACCACGTTCAAACAGCAGCACACGGCATTGTATGAGCAATTCCTGAAACAGAGCGAAACCCGGCGTTTTACCGTTACCTAGCCACAACCTTTTTTAACTTAGCAAAGCGCGGAAGCCCGTTGACCTTGGCTTGCTCCGTTTCGCCCGCGATCAGCGGCAGGGCGTAGTCGGTGTAGGGCTTCAACATGCCGTTGCCCGCTTGGTTGATCCATTCACGCGGCACCTTTTTCTCGGTGTTGGCGACACTATCGAGCGATAGAAGTTCGATTTCGCAGCGGTAACCGCCGTCGCGGGAGCATTTGAAGCCCACCATCTTGTCGGAAATGCCGCCAACGGCATTTTCAACGGCGGCGCGCCCGGCGGCATACGATTCATCGTAATCGGTCTTGGAGGCGATGTGCGACGCGCAACGCTGGAGAAGGGAGAACTCGATTCCGCGCACTTTGGCTTGCGTCCTGTGCCTGCAAAGCCCCGCCAAGTAGGACGCTAAACCGCCCAGCTGCGCGTGGCCAAAGCTGTCGCGCGCCACTTCGATGCCGGAGGAGGCGTATTCGTTGATGAACATGCCGTGATGGTCGTGGATGCCTTCGCTGACGGCGACAATGGCCTTACCGTTCTTTTTGTAAATCTCTTCCACATCGTCGAGAAAACGCTCGATGTTAAAGTCGATTTCGGGCAGGTAGATTAAGTCGGGAGCGTAGTCGCCCGCTAAAGCGGCGGCGGCGGTCAGCCATCCGGCATGGCGTCCCATGATCTCCAAAATGGTGACCATCCCGGTGTCATAGACGCGGGCGTCGAGGTAAAGCTCCATGCAGGAGGTGGCGATGTATTTGGCCGCGCTGCCGTAGCCGGGGCAGTGATCGGTGCCGAAGAGGTCGTTGTCGATGGTCTTCGGGATGCCCATGACACGGCACTCGTATCCGTTTTTGAGCATGAATTTGCTGATCTTATTGCAGGTATCCATGCTGTCGTTGCCGCCGTTGTAGAAAAAATAGCGCACATCGTATTTTTGAAAGATTTCGAGGATGCGCTTATAATCCGTGTCGTCGGCGTCGGGGTCTTTGAGTTTATAGCGGCAGGAACCCAGCGCGGAGGACGGGGTGAAGCGCAGATGCTTCAGTTCCTCGCGGTCTTCTTCGTCCATGATATACAGTTTGTCGTCCAAAACGCCTTTGATGCCGTTGGCCGCGCCGTAGACTTTGGTGATGGCGGCATTGTCGAGGGCGGCTTCGATCGCGCCCAGCGCGGACGCGTTGATGACCGACGTCGGCCCGCCGGATTGGCCTATGACACAGGCTCCTTTGAGTTGGCTCATATTCGTTTGTTCCTCCTGTTATTTCGTTTCAATATTGGTATGATACCGTACGCATCCGCTCTTGTCAACACTCCCCCCCCTGTGTTATACTGGATAAAAATATAAAAAGAGGAGCTGAACACCATGAGCTTGGTAACGACAAAGGACATGTTCAAAAAAGCGTATGAGGGCGGCTACGCCATCGGCGCGTTCAATGTCAACAACATGGAGATCATTCAGGGCATCACCGACGCGGCCATAGAGGAAAAAGCCCCGCTCATTCTCCAGGTCTCGTCCGGCGCGCGGAAATACGCCAAACACGTTTACCTGATGAAGCTGATCGAAGCCGCCATTGAAGACGCCAAAAATCAGGGCGTTGACCTGCCTATCGCGGTACACCTCGACCACGGCGACACCTTTGAACTTTGCAAGAGCTGCATCGACGGCGGCTTTACCTCGGTGATGATCGACGGGAGCCACCACTCCTTTGAAGACAACATCAAACTCACCAAACAAGTGGTTGAATATGCCCACGCCAAAGGCGTCACCGTTGAAGGCGAACTGGGTCAGCTGGCCGGCATCGAAGACGACGTCAACGTCGCCGACCACGCCTTCACAGAGCCGGATCAAGTGGAGGAGTTTGTCTCCAAAACGGGCGTCGATTCATTGGCCATCGCCATCGGCACCAGCCACGGAGCCTTTAAGTTCAAACCCGGGCAGAAACCCCAGCTTCGGTTCGATATTTTAGAGGAAGTGACCAAACGTCTGCCGGGCTTCCCGATCGTTCTGCACGGCGCGTCGTCGGTCATCCCGGAGTTTGTTCAAATGGTCAACCAATACGGCGGGCAAATGCCCGACGCCATCGGCATCCCCGAGGAGATGCTGCGTCAGGCCGCCAAATCGGCCGTTTGCAAAATCAACATCGACAGCGACCTGCGCCTTGCCATGACGGCCACCGTGCGCAAGCATTTCGCCGAAAACCCCGGCCACTTCGACCCGCGCCAATATCTCACCCCCGCCCGCTCCGCCATCAAAGACATGGTCAAGCGCAAACTCACCAACGTGCTGGGCTGCTCAGGGAAGATATAAATGGATACACGGAAAATGCCCCAAATTGCCGAGACGGTTTCCCGTCTTGGTATGGGTTTGATGCGGCTGCCCTGTGATGAAAAGGGCATTGATTACCCCGCCGCCGAGCTGATGATCGACCGTTTGATGGAGGCTGGGGTGACCTATTACGATACGGCTTGGTTTTACCATGAGAACACAAGCGAGGATTTCGCCAAGAAGGCGTTGATCACCCGTTTCCCCCGGAACAAGTTTACCATCGCCACCAAAATGCCGCTGGGCGAAGCCGAGAAAAACGGCGGGGCGCAAGCCATCTTTGATAAACAACAGGAGAACTTGGGAACCGACGTCATCGATTTCTACCTGATGCACGGCATCAACGGCGGCAGCATCGATCATATGGCACGTTTGGGCGCGGATGAAGTTGTCACCAAAATGAAACGCGGCGGGCGTATCCGTTACAACGGGTTTTCCTGGCACGGCGCGGCGGACGATCTGCCCAAAGTGCTGGACGGGTTTGATTGGGATTTCTGCATGATCCAGCTCAATTACTACGACTGGCTCGCCCTCGACGGCCAAAAGCTATACAAGGCCGCGGCCGATCGGAACATCCCGCTGATCGTCATGGAGCCGGTGCGCGGCGGCGGCCTTGCCGTTTGTCACCCGGACGTCGCCCGTGTCTTCGAGGAGGCCGACCCCGCCGTTTCGGCGGCGTCGTGGGCGTTGCGGTGGGCTGGCTCGCTGCCCGGCGTTGACGTTGTTTTAAGCGGCATGAGCAATATGCACCAAGTCAATGAGAACATAAACCTCTTCTCCCCGCTCAAACCGCTGACCGACGATGAACGGGGCGTGATCGGAAAAGCCATGGAGGCGTTCAAGACCTTACCTCTTGTCCCGTGTACCGAATGCAATTACTGCAATAAATGCCCTCAGAGTATCCCCATCCCGAAATTGTTCGGCGGGAAAAACGATATTGTGCGGTTCGGTTCGTCTTGGTATATGATGAACTATAAAAACTGGACCAAACCCGAAAATCAGATCACGGCCTGCACCGAATGCGGCGTGTGCGAAGCGGCCTGCCCGCAGGGGATCAATATCATCGAACGCTTAAAGCAGCTCGACGCGGAGTTATCATAATGGAAAACAGCCCGTATTCCGTCTCGCTGGCTTCGCTGATTGAGGAGTTTAATCTGGAAATCCTCTACAAGCCGGAACACTTTGACTCCATCAGGGTGGTGACCGATGAGATCAACCGGCCCGGGCTTCAACTGGCCGGATTCTTTGATCATTTTGACGAAACCCGCCTTCAGATCATCGGCATGGTGGAAACGGCCTTCATCGAACGCTTTACCGCCGAAAAGCGGATGGCCAGCTTTGAGAAACTGATGAGCAAGGAGCTGCCCGCCGTCATCCTGACGCGCGGCATCGAACCCTTCCCCGAATGCAACGATATGGCGCGAAAATACGGTGTGCCGCTCCTGCGGACGCAGGAAACAACCTCCACCCTCATCAGCGCGATGATCTCTTCCTTGAAAGTTTCGCTGGCGCAGCGCATCACCCGCCACGGCGTGCTGGTCGAAGTCTACGGCGAAGGCGTTCTCTTATTGGGCGATTCCGGCGTCGGCAAAAGCGAAACAGCCATTGAGCTGGTCAAACGCGGCCACCGCCTGATCGCCGACGACGCCGTTGAAATCAAGAAGGTGTCGGCCAAAACGCTGGTTGGCGCGTCACCTGAAATGATCCGGCACTATATCGAGCTGCGCGGCATCGGCGTCGTTGATGTACGCCGGATTTTCGGCATGGGTTCGATCAAGACCACAGAGAAAATCGACTTGATCATCCACTTGGAATTATGGGACGTCAATAAACAATACGAACGGCTGGGGCTCGACGAGCAGAAAACGTCGATGCTTGATGTGGAGATCCCGTCGCTCACCATTCCGGTCAAACCGGGGCGCAACCTCGCCGTCATCATTGAGGTCGCGGCCATGAACAACCGCAACAAAAAGTTAGGCTATAATGCAGCGCGGGAGTTTTCCGACAAAATCAACCAGTATTTTGTGCAGCAGGAGGGGGTTAACCCATGAGGATCGGCATTGACTTGGGCGGCACCAACATCGCCGCCGGTTTGGTGGATGAAAAACCCGGCATTGTATTGCAAAACAGTGTCAAGACCCCGCAGGGCGCGAAGGCCGCCGCTCAGGAGATGGCGGTTTTGGCGCATTCTCTCTGCGCGGAGGCCGGGATACGGCTGCAAGACATAGAATCGGTCGGGATCGGTTCCCCCGGAGCCATTGATTCGCGCAGCGGCATGGTGGTGTATTCCAACAATCTCGAGTACAGCAATGTACCGCTGGCCGCCATGCTGAGCGAACAGATCGGACTGCCCGTCCGCATCGGCAACGACGCCAACGCGGCGGCATTGGGAGAATACCACGGCGGCGCGGGGCGGCGAGCCGCCGCAGGCAATGATACAACACCTCCTTTTTCTTCCATGATTCTCGTTACACTCGGCACCGGCGTCGGCGGCGGCATCATCGTCAACGGACGCATCTACGACGGCTTCAACGGCATGGGAGGCGAAGTCGGGCATATGGTCATAGAAGTTGACGGCGCGTCATGCACCTGCGGCCGGAACGGCTGCTGGGAAGCCTACGCTTCGGCGACTGGATTGATAAGACTTACAAAGAAGGCTATGGAATGTCATCCCGACAGCCTGATGCACAGCATCACAGCCGAAAAGGGAAAGATTTCCGGGCGAACGGCTTTTCTTGCTGCCCGGAAAGGCGACCCGGCGGGGGACGCCGTCGTAGAGACATATTGTAAATACCTAGCCATCGGTACGGCCAACCTGATCAACCTCTTTCAGCCCGCCATGTTCTGCTTCGGCGGCGGCGTCTCAAACGAAGGCCAGCTGCTCATAGACCGGCTTCGCCCCCTCCTCGCCCCCGAATTGTATACCGTGGGCGACAAGAGAACCAGCCTTTGCCTCGCACAACTGGGCAATGCCGCGGGCATCATCGGAGCCGCTCTGTTATGACCCTTCTAAGCAGCCTGACAACCTTCCGCATCGGCGGCCCGTGTGAAGATTTGCATACGCCGGACGGAACAGAACGAACGATAGAACTGTTGAAAAAACTGGAAAACCCCATCGTTTTGGGCGGCGGGAGCAATGTGCTGGCGTCCGACGCCGGAGTCAACGCCCCCATCATTCGTACCGCTGGGCTGAACCATATTGACATAGACGGGGAAACCATCCGGGCGGGCTGCGGCGCGGGGCTGCCGGAGTGTGCGCGCGCGGCCGCGGCGCGGGGTCTGACCGGGCTGGAATGGGCTTCCGGCATCCCCGGTTCACTGGGCGGAGCCGTTGTGATGAACGCGGGGGCGTATGGCGGCGAGATGTCGCAGGTGGTAACAAGCGCATTGATTTTCAACGGGCGGGAAGCCGTTGAAATAAGCTCGTTTGATTTCTCTTACCGGCATAGTGTTTTGATGGAGCATCCCTCGTGGGTGGTTTTAGAAGTCACCCTCAAGCTCAAATGGGGCGACCCGGATGAAATCGCGGCAAAAATAGAACAATTCCGCAAAGCGCGAAACGAGAAACAACCGAACCAACCCAGTGCGGGCAGCTTTTTCAAACGCCCGCCGGGGCATTTTGCCGCCGCGCTGATCGACCAATGCGGGCTGAAAGGGAAGACTGAAGGCGGCGCGCAGGTTTCGGAGAAACACGCGGGTTTCATCATCAACAGAAAGGGCGCGACATGCGAAGACGTCTTACGGCTGGCGTCGCTGGTGCGGGAAACGGTGTTTAAGCAAACGGGCGTGGAGCTGGAGCCGGAAGTGCGGCTGTTGGGAGAACTGCAATGGAGTTTTTAATCATCTCCGGGCTTTCGGGAGCCGGGAAGAGCATGATGATCAAAACGGTCGAGGATTTGGGGTACTACGCCGTCGATAATATGCCGGTCACCCTCATCCCCGCCTTTGCCGAGCTTTATGTAAAATCCGCCGCCCAAGACCGGGGGGCGTATGAACGCGTCGCCCTGGTCATTGACATACGCACAGGGCAGACGTTTGACGCGCTGTTCGCCTCGCTCTCGCTCATCCGCGCCATGAACTGCGATTACCGTATCCTCTTCGTCGAATGCAAACCGGACATCATCATCCGCCGTTATAAAGAAACACGCCGCCGCCACCCGCTGCAAAAAGACGGCGAGCCGCTGGCCGAAGCCATAGAGAGGGAAGCCGCGCTGCTGGCTCCCGTCCGGGAGAATGCCGATAAGATCATCGATACATCGCAATTATCGTCGGGCACCTTAAAGACCCATTTGGAAGGGATTCTCACTGGGGCGGGACGCCGCCCGATGGTGGTGACGGTGATGTCGTTCGGGTTCAAATACGGCCTGCCGCTGGAGAGCGATTTGGTCTTCGACGTGCGCTTTCTGCCCAACCCCTTCCATATCGCCGAACTGCGCGCCCTGAGCGGATTGGACGAGCCTGTGGCGGATTTCATCAGCCGCTGGCCGCAAACGCAGGAGTTTTTAACACGGCTGAAAGACATGACCGGGTTTTTGGTGCCGCAGTATGCCGAAGAGGGTAAAAGCGGTTTGGTCATTGCCATCGGCTGTACCGGGGGGCGGCACCGCAGCGTCATGACGGCGAAAGCCTTGTACGACGACCTGCGCGAACGCGGGCATGTCGCGGTTCTGACCCACAGGGACATCACCCGCGACCCGGCACGGACGGCGGAGGGGTAGTCCTTCGCTGAGGCGACCTATCTTAAAACAGGAGTGTGTCAACCAATGAAAAAGCGTTTCCTATCCCTCGTGCTGACACTCGCCATCCTCTTAGCATTTGTTCCGGCGGCAACCACGCAAACGGAAGCGGTGATGACAGTGTTCAACCCCATCACAGGCTGGGATATGATGGAAAAACTCGGTTTGGGTTATACCTTTGCCAATACCACGGAAGCCCGGCCATGGCCGGACAGCAACTGGTTCCTGGATGATACTGAAACCTGTTGGGGCCAGCCGAAAATCGAGGAACAGCACTTTCAGTCGGTGGCGCAAAAAGGATTTGACAGCTACCGTTTGTGCGTGTCATGGACGCCGCACATGGATACGAATTATCAAATCAGCGAGGTGTGGATGGATCGAATCCAACAGTTGGCCGACTGGGCGTTGGACGCGGGTTTGAATGTCGTCCTCAACACCCACCACGAGGAGGAGTTGTACTGGCTGATCCGCGACGGGGAATACGAGAAAGCCAAGACGCACCTGACAGCCCTTTGGAAACAGGTGGCGGAACGGTTCAAGGATTATCCCGAAACGCTGGTGTTTGAAATCATGAACGAACCCATGTTGAAAGAATATTATGACTCGCCGGAAGACATTTGGATTCATGACGCGGACGGCCAGGTGAACAAAGTGCTTCGTGATACAGTGAACAAACTGAACAAAGACGCGCTGGAAGTTATTCGCAAATCGGGGGGGAACAATGCGCGGCGCGTCGTCATGCTTTGTGTTCCCGGCGCGCATCCCGACGCGCTCCCCTATATGGAAGTGCCGGACGACGACCCGTATATCATGCTCAGTACTTTCGGTTACGAGGGTTTTCTCAATAAGGGGACGCTCCCGCTGGTTATAGAGTGGCTCAATAAAGGTGTAGGTTTCGTTAACAAGGAGGACAAGGTGGGCGCCTATGAGTACCCCGCAACCGTCGAAAATATGATGCTTCATTTCGGCAGACTGGCGGAGTTGGGTATACCGTCGTTTTATTTCTCGGTAAGCAATAACGCGGACGAGGGCGACTTCTTTATACGGCACACAGGCGAATGGATAAACCAGCCTCTGCTGGACGCTCTTTTCAAGGCGCATGAGGCCTTTGCGCCGTACAAGCCTCCGTACACGTCCGCCCCGCCTGCTTTTGTATATGAGTTGGGCGGCACATTCAAAGATATGGAGTATACCATTTGGAATCCTCCCGCGGATAAGCTGGCGGCGGCGGAGAAGTTAGTCATTGAAATCGAGGAGTCCATAGGTTGGTGCAAGTTCGCACAGGGCGATCCTTGGATGGAATGGGAGATAAGCGACGACCGAGTCACCGTCGAAAGCAGGAGAATCATGTTTGATATACATGGATTGGAAGGAAACACGCTTGGCTTCCTGACCTGGAATAACGGCGACGCCGCCAAGATTAAACGCGCTTATCTTGCCGCATGGGATAACCGCCAATCCCTCTCCAACTTCGCCAAAACCCGTACCTATGAAGACAACTTCCCCGATCTGATCTCCTCTACGGCACAGACATGGGTTCCCCTCGCCTATGAGTACGGCCTCATGCGGGGAGGAACCGACGGGACGTTCGGCTCCAAAGACAATATCACCATCGAGCAGGTTCTCGTCGTTGCGTCGAGGGTGCATATGATATACAATACAGGTGAGGCCGAAAGTATAAGCTCAATGGACGGCTGGATCAATTACGCGCGGGAAAACGGCATCATAGACGGGCGGTTTATAGGTCGTTACGGAGAAGACGCAACCCGCGCCGAAGTGGCGTATATGATGGGGAGCATCCTTGAGGATAAAGACATGAAGTCCAAGAATCCCCAAACGCTCACCGCCGCCGATGTGCCCCAAACCCATGCGTATTACGGAGACATCAAACGATTTTATGAAGCGGGCATGGTCAGCGGCCGCACGAGCGGCGATTTCGACCCTGACGCGCCGATCATCCGTGAGGAGTGCGCGGTCATTTTCGTGAGAGTGATTGACGAAGCAAAACGCAGGTAAACGGGTTTAAGAGGGAGGCGTCCCATGCGTGAGGAATTGGAATCCCTGCGCGGTTCAGGCATCCGCATCACTGTATTGGGCGGCGGAACCGGGCTTTCCAGTATGCTGCGGGGGTTGAAACTGTGCAGTGAGAACATTACCGCCATCGTAACGACGGCCGACGACGGCGGCTCGTCCGGCACGCTGCGGAACGACCTCGGCATCATCCCGCCCGGCGACATCCGCAACTGCATCCTTGCCTTGGCCAACACCGAGCCGACCATGGAGCAGCTTTTGAATCACCGTTTTACCGACGGGCTGCTGGCCGGGCAGAGTTTCGGCAACCTCTTTTTGGCCGCGCTGACAGGTGTTTCGGGCAGCTTTGAAACGGCGGTGCGCCAAATGAGCGACGTCTTGGCTGTGACAGGGCGGGTTTTGCCGGTATCGGCTGAACCGGCGCAAATCGAAGCCGTTTTCGAGGACGGTACCCGGGTGACCGGGGAAAGCTATATCGCCGAAAGCAAAAAGCAGAAAAAAAGCCGTATACGCAGGATTCAGCTGACCAACCCTGTCAAGGCGCAAAGTGATGTGCTGGACGCCATCACGCGCGCCGAATTGCTGGTGCTCGGCCCCGGCAGTTTGTATACCAGCGTTATCCCCAATCTTTTGGTGGACGGCGTCGCCGACGCTTTGCGGTCGGCTCGCGCCTTACGCGTCTATGTCTGCAACATTATGACGCAGGAGGGCGAGACGGAAGGGTACACCTGCTTCGATCATGTGAGGGAAGTCAACGAACACGCCGGAGGTTCGGTCGTTGACGTCTGCCTTGTCAATACCAACCCGGTGCCGGAAGAGGTTTTAACCCGCTATGCCGGAGAAAACGCGGGGATCGCCGACATCAGCCGGGGGCAATTCGCCGGAGCCGGGATCGAACTCCGCGAACGGCCGCTGCTGCTGCTCGACGACTTGTTCGACAAACTCGACGGCCGGCGCGTCGAGCGGCTGCTTGCGCTCGTCTCGCGCGGTGATTTCGGCCAGATATTTATAACGGACTGCAACTGCGAACGCCTCGTCGCAGCGTTGGCCTCTGTCGGTGAGGATTACACGCTGTTCGATGTGGAGGATGGCGAAGTGCACGAGCATGGCAAGTAGTGCCCGTCGGCGTGCCCCTGCCGGCAGCAACAATATTATAAAACCCTTATGCGAAAAACCACTCCGATGAGTTTCGGCGAATTGTGGGCAGAGTTCCTGCAACAGAACCCGACCACGCAACGCCGTCTTGCCGAGGCGCGTGTGGCCGAGGTGTGGCCGTCGCTCGTAGGTCACGCCGTCGCCGCACATACTACGTCGATCTCCGTAGAAAAGGGCGTAATGTACGTGCGGCTTTCGTCATCCGTCGCGCGCAACGCCATCTTTATGCGCCGCGAAGAACTGAAAGACGCGGTGAACGCTGCCGTCGGCGCACATGTGGTGAATGTGGTAATAGTCAAATAGCACACACGCAACGTTTCGGAGACCACGTAAAGGCTTTCGCGTTTTTTGCGAAAGCCGCGGCACGCCGCTAATTCGCTATCGCTCATGCGCCCACCGCCGGCGACGTGCCTGAAACCGCGATCCCCGATCTACTTTTTCTCTTTCGCTTTCTGTCTCTTTTTCCGCCAACTGAGGAAAATCCAGATGCAGTACAAAACGAACAGTATCGAGACCGTCAGCCTTATGGCAATTTGATTTCCGGCGAAAAAATCTACGACGGATGCGTAGTTCGTCCAGAGCAAAATGCCGCCGACAGCAACGACAGCCAATGCAGTCGCGTAGGTTACGATAACGCGTTTTCTTTGACCTTCATTAATCCGATTTCGGCGGATAATGACCAAAATCATAAAAATCAGCGGCAGGATGATCGATACCAGGTAGGTGTTTCTCACGATAAATCCAGTGTCGTGCGAAAAGGTCTGAAATACGAACAGTCCGACGAGCCACACTATCAGTGCCAAAGAGAGTCCCGCCCAAAAGCCTTTCAAAGCATTCTTCATATTGTTTTAGAATTAGATTATTGAATCTTTTTTATCAGTGCTTCGACTGCCGGCGGCCGGCCCCGAAAGCGCTCGTACAGAACCATCGGCGGTTCAGCGCCGCCGGGTGCGAGTATGTTGTCGCGCAGCGAGGCCGCAGTCGCGCGGTCGAAGATCCCGCGTTGCTCGAACAGGGAAAAAGCATCGGCATCCAGCGCTTCCGCCCATTTATAGCCGTAATATCCGGCGGCGTATCCTCCTGCAAAGATATGGGCGAACGACGTGGACATGCACACACCGCCCATGCGCGGCAGTATGGCCGTCGGGAGCATCGCTGCGGCCTCGAACGCTCCGGGATCGACGTCATCCGGCACGCTTGCACCCAGCGTGTGCCACGCCATATCGAGCATCCCGTAGGACAGCTGCACGACATTCTGATATGCGGCCATGAACTTTTTCGAGCGCCGTATGTTGGCCACGAGTTCTTCGGGAATTTTCTCGCCGCTCGCCGTTTGCGCCCACATATCGAGGAACTCGCTCTCGGTCGCCCAGTTTTCGAGTATCTGCGACGGCAGTTCCACAAAGTCGCGATAGACGTTCGTTCCGGTGAGCGACGCATACCGCCCGCGCGCGAAAATGCCGTGCAGCGCGTGACCGAATTCGTGGAGCAGTGTTTCGAGTTCGCGGAACGACAGGCGCGTCTGACTGCCGCCCGACGGTTTGCCGAAATTAAAACAGCACGAAACGAGCGGCCTGATCTCGCGGCCGTCGGCCGTAAAGAACATCGGGCGGAACTCGGTCATCCATGCCCCGCCCTGCTTCGACGGTCGTGCATAATAGTCCATATAGAGAACCGCCAGCAGGCTGCCGTCGGCATCGAAAACCTCGAACGCGCGCACGTCGGGGTGATAAACCTCTATGTCCTCGTTACGCCTGAACGATATGTCGAAGAGCCGCCCGGCGAGTTCGAACACCCCGCGCTCGGCGTCGTCGAGACCCACATACCGCCTGATCTCCTCGTCGCTCACGCTGTAATGCGCGGCGCGGTACTTCTCTATATAATAAGGTATATCCCACTGCCGCACCTGAGGGTCGCTCCCGTTCGCATGTGCGGCAGCGAAACGCTCTATCTCCCGAAGTTGCCCTTCGGCGTGCACTTTTGTGGCGACAAGTAGCTCGTCGATGAACCCTTCGACCACCGTCGTACTCCCCGCCATGCTCTCTTCGAGGGTGTAATCCGCCCATGTCGCATAACCGAGCAACCGGGCAAGTTCCACGCGCAGCGACACGATCCGCCGCACGGCCTCGCGGTTGTCTTCCGCTCCGTCGCCGTAGCACAGTGTGAGGCGTGCACGCCAGAGTTTTTCTTTCAGCCCGCGGTCGGCGGAGTGCATCATAAATGCCTCATAGTCTGCCGGTTGCAGCGTCGCCATCCATCCGTCCGTGCCGCGCCTTGCCGCCTCTTCTGCCATGCTGCGCCGCAGGTCGGTGGGGAGATCGGCGATACGCGCCTCGTCCTGTGGCGCGATATGTAGCCCGTATGCGTTCGTCGCCGCCCTCACGCGCTGGGCGAACAGCAGCGACAACTGCCCAAGTTCGGTCGTAAGCGCACGGTAACGCTCTTTGCCCGCTTCGTCCAGCCCCGTTCCGCTGCGCACGAAACCGCGATAGGTTTTTTCCAGCAACATCGCCTGTTCAGGCGTATAATCACGTTCGTCACGCGCTTCCCACACCGCACGCACACGTCCGAACAGCGCGGCGTTGAGGCTTATGTCGTTCGCCACGTCCGTAAGCATCGGCTGCACCTCGTTGGCCACCGCGTCCATCTCGTCGCTCGTATCGGCGTGGTTAAGGGCGAAGAATATGCTCTCTATGCCGTGCAGCAGCACGCCGCTGTGCTCCAAAGCCTCGACGGTGTTCTCGAAGGTCGGCGGTCGCGTGTTCCCGGTGATCGCATCCACCTCGCTTCGCAACTGCGCGATCCCCGCCTCGAAAGCGGGCATATAGTGTTCGAGCCTGACGCTCGCGAACGGCGGCGTACCGTGCGGGGTTGCGAAATCGTGCAGCAAAGGGTTTTCCATTAATATAAATCGTAATATTAGAACGTTTCGGAGAACCGGCAGGGGCTTTCGCGTATTTTCGCGAAATCCGCGGCACGCCGCCGCCCCACGCAGCGGGACGTTACATTTTATTCCGCGTCCTTCGCCGCCGGCGACGTGCCACACATGTATTATTTCCCGAACCTCTCCTTATGCCGTTCGATCTGTTTTTTCAGGGCTTCGACGGACTCATCGACAGCCTCCTCGAATGTGGTGGCGCGCTGCTCCGCGACCAGATCGTTTCCGGGCACGTTCAGGATCGCCGTGACCACCTTATTACCTTTCTCATGGTCTTTGTCCACTTTCAATATCACCTCTGCGCCGACCGCGTCTTCCACAAAGCGTTCCAGCTTTGCGAACTTGGCATTGATAAAATCGACAAGCTTTTTGTCAGCGTTGAATTTTACGGACTGGATCTGTACGTTCATAATCGCTATGTTTTTGTGGTTAAACGGATTCTGTATGGGAACTCCTGAAAATCCCCAAAATACTACGCTCACGCTCCCTCGCCAAAATGCTCATTTAGTAAACTCCGCTTTTGACTCGGTCATGAGACCTTGTCTTTGCGAATTTTCAGAAGTTCCCTTAATTCTTTATTTCTTTTTCGCGCCCGCGCGGATGTGCCGTGCGGTAAACCTCGCGAAGGCGCGCGATGCTGTTGTGGGTGTAAACCTGCGTCGCACCCAGGGACGCGTGCCCCAGCATCTCCTGAATCTCGCGCATGTCCGCGCCGCCGTCGAGCATGTGTGTCGCGAACGTATGGCGCAGCACGTGCGGGCTGCGCTTGCCCTGCACGCCGAGTCGCGTCAGTTCGTCGCGCACGATGCGATAAGCTTCGGTGCGTGACATGGGGCGTCCTTTTCTGCTTAAAAATAGGTGTTTTTCCGGTGATGTGCAAATATTTCCGCCATAAACCTCATCTAAATACGCCACGACCCGCTCCCGCGCATACTCGACCAGCGGCACTACGCGCTCCTTGCCGCCTTTGCCGCGCACGCGCAGCTCGCGCATACCGTCGGAGAAATCACTTATACGTATATCCAACAACTCTGCCAGACGCATGCCGGTGGAATAAAAAAATACTATGACCAACTCGTTGCGGCGCGCCGTGGCATCGTCGTCGGGCGCATAGCCCACATCCTCCATTACTTCGTCCATCTTCGCCTCTGCTATCCACGACGGCAGTCGCTTCGGCAGACGTTGACTGCCGATATTTTTCATCGGATCGCGCGTAATGGCATCGGTTTTGCGCAGCCAACGAAAGAACGATCGCAGTGCGCTGGTCATCCGGTTCACGGTCGCCGCCGACAGCCCGCCCTCCGACAGCGACACTATCCAGCGGCGTATGTCGTCGCTTGTCGTGAGTTGTGCGTCGAACTTCGCTTCGTCGATCCCCGCATGGGCGAAAAACCGTCTCACGTCGCGTTCATAGTTGCGCGCCGTGTGCTCGGAATATCGCCTCTCGGCGCGGATGTATGTCAGAAAGCGGTCGATGATCATCGTGCGGCAAAGATAGGAATAAGTAGGCACAATAAAATGCCATGCGCAGCGTTTGTAAAGCATAAGTTATAATAAATTCTGCGCTATCGGGCATATGTCTGCCTTTTTATTAGAAAAATTTCAAAAACGGTAATTTTATGAAAAGGGGTCATTTTTTCATTGCGCTCGTTGCGGTGTGCATTGCAGCGTCGGGTGCGACGGCGTTTTTTGTAACCACGCTGACGCAAAACAGGATTTCACGGCCGGCAAATAAGATAGATTACCGTGTGGGCGGCACGGGGACGCACTTCGCCGCGTGGAGCGCGGAAGGGTATCCCGACCTTACGTTCGCGGCCGAGAATGCCGTGCGTGCGGTCGTGAATATCGAGGTCGTGAGCCAAGTGGCGGTGCGCGCTCAGCAGAGCAATCCGCTTTTCGAGTTTTTCGGCATCCCGGACAATGCACCGCGCGGTGGCGGACAGGGCGGTGTGCGCGAGAGGCGTTCCGGTGGGTCGGGCGTCATCATAAGTCCCGACGGCTATATCGTGACCAACAGCCACGTTGTGGATGGCGCGACGCGGCTGAGGGTGAAACTGCACGACGACCGGCTGTTCGATGCCACGCTCATCGGGCAAGACCCTTCGACCGATGTCGCGCTGATCAAGATAGACGCGGATGACCTGCCCACGCTGCCGTTCGGCAACTCCGACCAGTTGCGCCTTGGCGAGTGGGTGCTGGCGATAGGCAGCCCGTTCGACCTGCGCTCGACCATTACGGCGGGCATCGTGAGCGCCAAGGCGCGCAGCCTGCGCACGCCGGGTGACCGTA
>Ga0082212_10004875_pt1 | contig 18531 bp, 11 predicted proteins | sample TergutNt197P3_FD_71548 | JGI IMG/M metagenome (GOLD analysis project Ga0082212, IMG submission 71548) | Neocapritermes taracua P3 segment gut microbial communities from Petit-Saut dam, French Guiana - Nt197 P3 | ecosystem: Host-associated > Arthropoda: Insects > Digestive system > Gut ...
AAATAGAGAAAAACAAAAGTTACCTATTCTGCCAAAACTACACTGACTGCCGAAAAAACGCTTTTTGGAAACACCAGACACTGAAGACAGCAACGTCTGATAATTTTTGATGCGTCAGCCCTGTCCCCCCCCTTGCACAATCAGAGGTACAAATAGCCTTTGCAGAGTTCCTTAATACTATTCTCGAAGATACTCCACGAGAGATTGCCGCAACGGAACCAGCGGCGAAAGGCATTCTTTCGACGGAAGAAAGCCTGAAAAATGCCATCGCAGGCGAACACGAAGAATGGGCGAATATCTATCCCGAATGTGCGAGAATCGCAAAGGAGGAGGGATTTCCCGACGTTGCACAACTATTCATCAACATTGCGAGTGCCGAGAAACAACACGAAAAACGGTATCTCGGTTTCCTAAAATCACTCAAAGACGACCTGACACCGTACGAAGACGAAACGATTGTCCAATGGTGCTGTCGAAACTGCGGGTTCGTTTCTTTAACTCCCACTGCTCCACAGGTCTGTAGCATCTGCAAGATGCCGCAAGATTGGTTCGATCTCCTCACCGAAAATGGATAACAATCATCGCCCCTACGGAGTCAAGGCAGAACCATTGGGAGCGTTGGGATCACCCCGGAGACTTCGTTGCTTGTAGTCCGACCAAAGCGGACAGGAAAGATCAATCCAACACTTGATCGCCCGCTCTTCATCCAAAGAAAGCCGAACGCTTTCATGATTTTCATCGTTCAGGATCGTCCAAATCTTGCTTTTGACACTTCCAAAGGAATACGGCTCCGCCTTCGAGGGAATCCCGGCTTGCCATTGCCAATCGAAATAATGCGCATAGCCCCCGCTAATCATCGACCTGAATGAACTCGGAATGAAATCCTTGTCGAGCGTTCCGGTCAAATCGGCTTTGTTCAGTATTTCGGCATTATGACACGAAACACAATTTTTGTCGAAGACCGGTTGAACAGCCTTTCGGTAATCAAAGGCATCGGCACCCCACGGCGATGGGGTCAAGGTTTTCGGCACATTTTTCGAGGCAATGGTATGACGTTTGTTGATCGGTGTCAGCGAGCGGTCTTCGTGACAGCCCACGCAACTTCGCACCTCGCCCGGATGAAGTTGAACAACGCTGCGCATCCGCTGGATTTCCGTGTAATTTTCGTCCAAAAGCGAAAAGAACAAAACTTGCCCCGACGGTGCCAGAAAACTGGCAGAACCGTCTTTTTCGATTTCTATCGTCCCAAGATCACCTTTCGCAACGTAGCAACTCCAACCGAAAGGACCGGTAAGGATGTCCACCGGCGAAGTGTAAAACTCCATGAATGGCTGATAACTTGAACGATACGTGCCGTCTGAAAATTTTTCGAGATAACACGGCATCTCCCGGCAAACGCGGAGATACTTCGCCGCTCCGCGCGGAACGGCATGTTCGATGCCGATGTAAACGTCTTCTAACGTAAATACGCCCAAGTTTTGGTTAACCAGCGTCGGATCAATCGTCGAAGACAACAACGGCGGTATCGGGCGCGTTCGGAGCGGTGTCGGGCACATCGAACCGAGCGTTTCGTCGATATAAAGCAATTCGCGGTTGCCGAATCGGTCAATCACGAACAGTCCAAACCGGTCTCGCGGGCTGTGGCTGACGAGGAACAAGTCCGTCGAAATCGGAAACGGTTCACGGAAGGTTTCCGAACGTGCCCAGAAACCGGGCCACGGAACTTCCGGCGTAATGCTCGTGACGGCATCGGGATTCATACGTCCCCGGTCAATGTCGAGAATCGCAATGGGTCCGTTCAAGTCGCCGAAATGGGAAATCATGGTACACAATACTTCGCTCGTTCCCGGTATTTCCCGACCATTCGCATAACCCTGCGGCAGCACAACGGTGTTCCCGAATGTCAATTCGGGAGCGACTCCGTCCGGGCGAATATGCCAGAGCGTGTGTCCATAGTCGGAACCTTTATCGACGTACTCGCTCCGTGTCCACAAGATGCGTCCATCCCGGGCAACTGAGGGGGCAAACTCCGTCAAATTGGCAAAAGAAAGTCGCTTGAGATTCTGCCCATTTCTGTCCATTCGGTACAAAACGGACGCTTGAGGTTCCCAACAGAGATACCGCTGTCGGCAACGCGTCGTAATCAATGCTATATCGCCATCGGGCAATGGACAGGGCCAAAGATCATGGAAGGGACCATCGGTCAACTGCCGCAACTCCGAACCGTCGGGATTCATTTCCATAATATGCCAATACTCCGATTGTGAAGGGCGATTCGTGAAATAGATTTTCGACACGTCAAAATCGGCAACTGGATGCCGACACATGCCCGTTGTTTGGAACAATTCGGTCAATACCGCTTTTTCGGGAACGAAACGTTCTTGTTCTTTCGGAATGTTCAGCGTGTAAATGCCGCCGCCTGCCCGCCATTCCGAATCGTAGTAATCGCTGTAATTGTGCGACGGATGGAGCGGAAAACGTTTTTCAAACAAAACCGTTTCGATTTCTTCCATGCCGGGTAGCGAGAAGAACAATTCCCGCTTGGTCTTGCGTGCTTGGTAGAGCAGTTCACGTTCTGCCGGAGTACCGTGCCGGACGATGGCGTGAGCATTCTGCAGAAATTCCAAGTGTTTTCGTGCATCGTCGATTCGTTTGCCTGACACATTGAAAATTGCTGCATGGTCGATCATTGCTTCGAACAACTCAAGCGTTCGGACAACCGGATCATACTGAAAGAGATTCAGAGAAACCTCGATGGATTCCAGCGGGACAGAAAACGATGCGGCACATTCCGGTCCGAGTTCCCCCCGATTTGCGGAAAGCGATAATTCGAGTTTTGAGTGCGGTCCCAACTGCACTGTTTTTGAGTCAGCATTGTTAACCGTCAATAGACGGTCGGAATGATTCACCAATGACAAGTCAAACATCCCGTTGCGGTATCCAAACGAATGAACTGCGAGATCGGACGGTTGAAAAACGATACGGTGTCCGTCGCTGGGCGTGTAGCGTCCGCCGATGCCGGTGCCCACGGCAATGCCTTTGTCGATTCCCGGCAACAGGGAGAGCGGAACGGCAAATTCGTAGTGCCGAATCGAAGATTCGAGACTGCACGCTCCTTCCAAGTACGTTTCAGAAACGTTTTGATCCTCGTGCGTGCGCCAGACGATTCGACCCTCCGGCGTGACGGCGACGATCCCACCGCCGTCGGAAGTTTCCATGACGGCAAGGTGGGCACTGAGCAACCGGTTCGTCGAAATGGCAACGTAAAGTTGATCACCGGAAAGGAAAACATGGGAAACGTACTCGACCAGAGCACCTTCCTCAAAGGTTCCCGGCTTGGCAACATGGACGGCGGCGTTCGAGACTTGTTGCCAAAGGGGTTCGTCGAGCCGACCATCCAATTTCGGCGTTTCGTTGATTCGAACGAGCGTGGTAACGTCTTCCGGCAGGCGGAGGGGATGCCGCTTGATTGGATAGGGCGTGTTTGTCAGACCGGGATCAATGTCCGCTCGACCGAAAGCCTTGAGCCAGGCATATTCTTCATCGACCAATGTTGTTTTCCATTTGGCATCGTAATCGACCGAATCGACAGGGATTGCCTCCGAATCGAGGGGCGGAGGAGGAGGATCGGGAATAGAAATGGTTGCCCAAGAGCCCGGACGGGGTTTGACAATTCTCGCCGGTTTGACCGTGATGGAAACGGTTTTTACCAACGAATAGTCTTGCCCATTTTCCGAAACGGAACAAGCAACGTTGACAGGAACACGGTCATGAAATATACCGAACCGGTCGCGGGAAAAAACGAGGGTGTGGAGACGAGTCGGTTCCGGTAATTCCAAAATGATGGTCGGTTTATCTTCCGTTGAATCAGCAACCCAAGAGTGGTCGTTGCCATACCGTCCATCGTTGATGTGTTCGCTCCGATGAATTTCATAACCTGCGATACAACTGGAAGTCCAAACTTTTGTTCCTGCGCTGGCGGCGGCAAGATTTTTTTCCGGTGCATCAGGACTGAAGAGGAGCAATTCGTCGATAGCGGGTGCTTGTCCGTTCGGGTCTCTTGTGAGTTCAAGCCGCACGTATTTTGCCGTCATCGGCTCAAATTCGATCCGGTTCTCCCCATCGGCAAGAAATGCTTGGGGTGTGTCCGAAACAGCCGGTATCCCAATGGCAAGGAACGACACAAACGTTAGGGTCAGGTAAGACTTTGCGTTAGTTTTCATGGCAAGGGGAACACGCAGGATAATGAGCATGACGTTGGGAAATCTCCAAACTTCTTTTCGAGTACATCAATATCCCGTTGGTGCGATTAGAGAACGTTCCCAGTATTATACCATACCAGAGCCGCAAGGGACCCTATTGAATCGCATCCAGCGCAGGAGTATAGGGAAGACCGTGTGCTTCGGCGACACCTTTGTAGGTGATGCTTCCTTTATAGACATTCAACCCTTCCAAAAGACCCGAATCCAACTTCAACGCCGCTTCGGGTCCCCATTTTGCAATGGAAAGCCCATAGTTCAACGTGGCGTTCCCCAGAGCGTTCGTCGATGTGTAGGAAACCGCACCGGGCATGTTGCCCACGCAGTAGTGGAGTACATCGTCTTGGACATAAACCGGATTTTCATGGTAGGTTACGTGACTTGATTCGCAACAACCACCCTGATCAATAGCAACATCTACGATCACCGAGCCTTTTTTCATCGTGCCGAGATGCTCATTTCGAATGAGTCTTGGCGCCGAGGAACCGGGAATAAGCACCGCCCCAATGACGAGATCGGCTTGCGGAAGAATCTGAGTGATATTCTCCGAAGTTGAATAGAGCGTACTAATTCCGTTATGGTAAAGACCTTCAAGATGTTCAAGCCGGTTAAGATCGGTATCCACAACGGTCACGTGCGCCCCCATTCCCACTGCGATTTTTACGGCACTTGAACCGACGATGCCCGCTCCCAGCACGACGACTTTTGCGTGTGGAACTCCGGGGACACCGGAAAGCAACACTCCTCTGCCGCCCATCGGTTTTTCAAGATATTTGGCTCCCACTTGGACTGCCAACCGCCCTGCGATCTGGCTCATCGGTTTTAGGCATGGCAACCGCCCCTTCCGATCATGGATGGTCTCGTAGGCAATAGCGATGCATTTGGCGGCAAGCAGTGCTTCGGTTTGAGGTTTGTCCGGCGCAAGATGCAGGTACGTATAGAGTATCTGGTCTTTGCGGATAAGGTTATACTCTTCGGGGAGAGGTTCTTTAACTTTAACGACCATATCGGCTTCTGCCCAGGCATCTTGGGCGGTGGTCAAGATTTTTGCTCCTGCTGCAACGTATTGTTCATCCTGATAACCGGAACCTTCCCCTGCTCCCGTTTCTACAAAAACCGTGTGTCCGGCATTTTTATAGGCTTCCACCGCATTGGGGGTCAAACCCACTCGGTATTCATGATTTTTAATTTCTTTGACAGTTGCAACTTTCATATTAGTTTCTGATTTGATAAATTCCACTGAAACAAGTGTAGCCATAGAGCGTATCAAAAATTGCTCTGGGCACATTTCGCTGTCCCTTCTCCCTCTGGGAGGTCTTTTCAGGCATGGGTTAGGATTATAACACGTCTCCTTTCCCTTTGGGAGAGGGTGAAGGTTTTGGCGTAACATACCTGCCGAGAGTAGTGAATTTTTCAAAAATTGCTCTTGGTGTATTTGCCGTGCCGGAAACATCTGGTCGCTCTACTTCGTTTCGCTCCCGGCTTTCATTGTACAATCGTAAGTTTACGTTCGCACACACGTTTTACGGAGCATTGTACGTTTCGTCGCTGAGTACCTCAGAATCTGTCGGAATGTAAACGTTGGCAAGTAAAACCTTCGTGGTTCCGGTCTTGATATACCGGACTAATGTGTTCCTTTCGTGCCGTTCGAGTTCGGCGAACGTGTCGGCAGGACTGTCATCGAGACGAGTGACCACATCTCCTTTCCGAAGACCGATTCCATGGAGCGGCGAATCCGGTAACGGATCGGATGTCAATCGCGCCGCCATGAATCTGTAGCCCGGTATCTGCATACTTTCAATGCGGAATGATGCTCCCAATTTGGGGGAATATGTCCCTTCGCCGCTGACCACCACCGGAACTTGGCGTTCGACTACGACCGGTTTTTCGACAATGACCTGTTTTTCCACGATGATGGGACGCGGCGGAGCCACCACGACGGTGGGCTGCCGATAGTAATAGTAACTGTTGTTCCGGGCATTGGCAATGGCGGCGACTGCACCTACCGTGCCGATGACCGCAAGTGCTTTATTGAAGTCGCTGGAGCGGTGAGGCGGCGGACCATAAGGTCGATACGGCGGTGGAGGACCGTAGTATCGTCCCGGCGGGGGACCCGGCCGACGAGGCGGCTGAGCCATTGCCGGAGCGGAAACCATTGAAACACAAAGAGCCAGCATCAACAAACCGGCTCCCAACCTGATCACTTTTCTGTTTACAATACTTTTCATGATTACACCTCTTAACTTCTGTGAGTAGGACTCATTCCACGGGGGAGACTTCCTGTCATAAGGTTAATGGTAAAAACTCCTCCGATTGCGACATCATGGTACAGAAATTCGGATATTTTTTCAAGATTTCTTGCTCGTTTCTGTAAATTTTAGTTTTTTGTCTCTTCATAATCGGACACATCGGTATGGTTCTTGTAATAAACAGTTCTTATCGAACCCAAGAAGCCATCTGATGCGTCCCCAAACGAAAAATATCTTTCCCGAATTTTTTAGTCTCGAAACCGAAGCAATGTTAAATTTTCAGATACGAGCAAGCACTGTTCGAGAAGATCACCCGGCACCTCACAGTGCCGGAATACAAACAACACCGCGTCCAAGCAGTGCCTGCCGCCGCAACTGGTTGAATGCCAAAATTAATGACACGAGCAGTTTGAACGCAAACACGCCTTAAAACCCGAAATCGTCGAGTTTAATTTCCTGTTGTTTTTCCAGAGGATCAAACGCCTGCTTCGCTTCGAAATGCACTGGATTACCGTCCACGTAAATCGCCCGGTACGGACGGACAGGGCAAATATATTCGCATGCACCGCAACCAATGCAAAGATCGGCATCAATCACCGGAATCGTTAGAGCATCTTCCAACTTTCCGGTAGAGACCATCGAGACCGCACCCGTCGGACAGTGTTCCGCACACGCCCCACAGTTCGTCTGTTGCGAGTCGACGACGCAGTTTTCCTGAATAAACACGACCTTGCCGATTTGCAAACGATGCTTCTCTTTGATGTCGAGCGGATGCAAAGCGTTATTAGGACATACTTTACTGCAAATCACACAATCGAAAATACAATAACCATGTTCAAACGACATCACCGGTTGCAGGAATCCACTCAAACCGTAATCCCCGATGGCTGGACGAATAACGTGATCGGGACATTTCGTAACACAAAGATGGCACGCGGTGCAACGCTGCTGAAACCGTTTGATATTTCCTGCACCCGGCGGCATCGTCGGATGTTTTTTAGTGTACGGCACTTTACTCACGCCAGTCGGCAAATTCGACACGGCACCGCTACTCACATTCGCCCCGACGGCGGCGATGACTGTTCCAAGAAATGTCCGCCGCGATTTATCTGCATCGCCCCCTAAAATCCCCTCTCCCACTGGGAGAGGGTTTGGGTGAGGGAACAGAAATTTAACCGGTACGTCAGTACATTTTTTTCGATTCACCGAACTCGATTTTGCCGTATTCATTTCGTAGAGTAGCGATCCTTGTTTGCAAACGTTGAGACAGTTGAAACAGACAATGCACCGGCTACTGTCCACCGTTTTTGCCTTGCTGTCGATACACTCTGCCTTGCATCGCTGTTCACAAAGACCACAGGAAATACAATCATCCCGGAGTCGAACACGAAACAGTGAATATCGGGACAGCAGTCCGAGCGTTGCTCCGACCGGACAAATCGTGTTGCAGTAAAGGCGACCATAACGCCATGCAAGAAAAGTAATGAGCAAGAACATAGCAAGGGAGCCCCCAACACTCTGCCAACTAATGACATTTTGAACCAGCCAGATACCGTGATAACCTTGCGTATTGGCGACAAGTGCCGCCTGATTATGCCCCAAAATAACGAGAGGGCGCAATAGATGAGTTACCATGCGACCGTAAATACCATAAGGGTCGAGCAGACTCACGATCAGATGAATGTTGAGAAAAAAACCAACGATGCACGCCGCCAATAAACCGTAGCGTAACAGATGTTGCGGTTTCCGAAATTGGTAGCGGCGTTTGCGGCATAACAATGTTGCGAACCGGACAACAACATCCTGTAACACGCCGAGTGGACAGACGGCGGAACAGTAAATTCGTCCGAAGAGTTGCGTGAGGATTAGCCAGAGGATAAAGATACCAATGAAACCACCGAGCAAAGCAGGAATGATTTGAATATGTGCCAACCCGTGCATTTTGATTGGCAGGCGACCAAGATAATCGACAAAGAACAATGTCAAAGCGGTGAAGAGCGATAACGCCGCCGTTATACGGAGTGATTTCAGCAACATTTTGAAAATGACAGATTGTTTTATGCGTTTGGACAACAAAGTCAGCAATTTTGCTGCCGAAGCAAGTTGTCTTTTTTCTACCAGCCGCAAAGGAAAGAGTCAAGCACTACCATTATATGAGTGTATAAAACCTTGTGGGTGAGTGTCTCTGTGCCGTCCCCCAAGGGGCGAGGGAACAACATTGCCTTCCCACAAAACTTTTTTACTCACCCTTTGAAAACCCGTTGCTCGACTGCCGGTTGACGTTTTTCACATAAACCGCTAAAATAATGTAGAATAAGATTGTGCGGACGACGTGTCCGCACACGGAATTACTTAAATCTTTACACATTAACACATTATGGCTAAATACGTTTACAACTTCGGAAAAGACGGCACGGACGGCGACGCAACCATGAAAAATCTACTCGGCGGAAAAGGAGCCAACCTCGCCGAAATGGCAAAAATCGGACTGCCCGTCCCCTCTGGATTCACCATCACCACCGAAGTCTGTACCTACTTCTACGAACACGGACAACAATATCCGCCGGAACTCGAAGCCCAAGTCAACGAAGCAATGGCAGCCATCGAAAAAACGATGGGAAAAAAATTCGGCGATCACAAAGATATGCCGCTCCTCGTCTCCTGCCGATCCGGCGCCCGCGAGTCGATGCCCGGAATGATGGATACCGTACTCAACATCGGACTCAATGACCGAACCGTCGAAGTCCTCGCCAAAGAATCGCAAGATGAACGCTTCGCCTGGGACTGCTACCGACGATTCGTCCAAATGTATGGCGACGTGGTGCTCGATATGAAACCGAAGACCAAAACCGACATTGATCCCTTCGAGGAATTGCTCGAAAAGAAGAAAGAAAAAGCCGGGGTCAAAGAAGATTCCGAATTGAAACCGGAACACCTTAAAGAACTCGTCAAGGAATTCAAAGCCGCCGTCAAAAAGCAGACCGGCAAAGACTTCCCAGATGATCCGATGGAGCAAGTCTGGGGCGGCATCGGGGCGGTTTTTGGTTCTTGGATGAATGACCGAGCAATGGTCTATCGCCGTATGAATGGCATCCCGCACGACTGGGGGACTGCTGTGAACGTTCAAGCGATGGTCTTCGGAAACATGGGGGAGACCTGTGCGACTGGCGTGGCACTGACACGAAATGGTGCCACCGGTGTCAAAGGAATCACCGGCGATTACCTCATCAACGCACAAGGGGAAGATGTTGTTGCCGGTATTCGGATGCCGAAACGGATCGAAGAATCGCTCAAAAAAGACATGCCGACCTCTTGGGAAGAGTTCTCGAAGGTTGCTATGATCCTCGAAAATCATTACAAAGACATTCAGGACATCGAATTCACTATTGAAAAGCAGAAACTCTGGATGCTCCAAACCCGAAATGCCAAACGTACCGGCTTTGCCGCCGTTCGCGCCGCCGTCGATATGGTCAACGAAGGATTGATCACTCCCGAAATGGCAATTGCCCGAATTCCGGCAAACGATGTTACGCAACTGTTGCAACCCGTGTTCGGCGGCACAGGACTCAAAGGCAAAACGCCGATTGCAAAGGGGATCAATGCGGGTCCCGGTGCGGCAACCGGGCAGATTTATTTCCAACCGGACGAAGCCGAAGCGGCTTGGCAGAAGGATAACGCTGCCCGAATTATTCTCGTCCGTCGGGAAACAACCCCGGAAGACCTTCGCGGGATGAAGGTGGCAAGTGGAATTCTGACCTCGTTTGGCGGTGCCGCCTCGCACGCTGCTTTGGTCAGCCGACAGATGGGAAAAGCCTGCGTGTGCGGTTGCGAATCCATCGGCATTGACTACAAAGCAGAAACGATGACTGTTGGAAAGAAGGTTTTCAAGAAAGGAGACTGGATTTCCGTCGATGGTTTCACTGGAAACGTTTATGAGGGAGAGGTTCCGACTTCGCCGTCCGAAATTTTGCAGGTTCTTTTCGAAAAGTCGCTCAAACCAAAGGATGCTCCGCTGTATCAGTGTTTTCAGCAGTTGATGAGTTGGTCGGATCGCTTCCGCAAACTCGGTGTTCGGACGAATGCCGATAATCCGAAGGAATCGGAGCAGGCAATTGCGCTCGGAGCCGAAGGAATCGGTCTCACGCGGACGGAACACATGTTTTTTGACCGGATCGACGACTTCCGGGCGATGATTCTCGCCGAAACGGTTGAAGCCCGTGAAAAGGCACTCAAACCGCTTCTCAAATATCAGCAAGAAGACTTTGAAGGCATCTTCCGGGCAATGAAGGGACGACCAGTAACAATTCGGTTGCTTGACCCGCCGCTCCACGAATTCGTACCACACGAATCAAAAGATCAGGAAGAACTCGCCAAGAAACTCGGTATCCCGAAGGCGAAGGTTGCCCAACGTGTTCACGAACTTGCCGAAGCGAACCCAATGCTCGGCCATCGTGGTTGCCGACTCGGTATTGTCTATCCTGAAATTACCCGAATGCAAGCGACGGCAATTTGCCAGGCGGCAGTTCACGTAATGAAGGAAGGAATCGATTGCCATCCTGAAATTATGATTCCGCTCGTCGGGAACATTACGGAGTACCGCAATCAGGAAAAGATCATCCGAGAAGCCGCCACGAAGGTTTTCAAAGATGCAGGCGTAACGGCAGACTATCTTGTCGGTACGATGATCGAAATTCCGAGAGCATGTGTTACCGCCGACAAAATTGCTGAGAGTGCGGAATTCTTCAGTTTTGGTACAAACGACTTAACGCAGACAGGACTCGGTATCAGCCGAGATGACTACGGCAGTTTCATCAACCAGTATCAGGAAATGGATGTCTTTCCGGCTGACCCATTCCAGACGTTGGATCAGGATGGTGTCGGCGGCTTGATGAAGATCGCCGTCGAAAAGGGGAAATCGACTCGTTCGGACATCAAGTTGGGTATTTGCGGCGAGCACGGCGGCGATCCTGCGTCGGTGAAGTTCTGCCACAAGATCGGTCTAAATTATGTGAGTTGTTCGCCGTTGCGTTTGCCGGTGGCACGACTCGCTGCTGCTCAAGCCGCCATTTCGGAGAAGAAGGAAAAAACCGACAAGAAAGCCGAAGGCAAATGCGGTTGCGGTTGCTGTAAAGACTGCAAATGCTGCCCCTGTTGCAAGTGCGGTTGCAAAGGGTAGTTATTATGTTGCCGAAGGTGTAAAACAGAGACCGTAGTGTGCAAGGACAAACGCATAACTCTTGCATACGCCGGACTCCGTTACCTCTTGCAATCACCCCAAAAGCATGCTAGACTACGCTCACAATTTGCAATACCGTTTCGGTGCGCACCGAGCGGATTGATTTTCGAGTACGTTAACAAACTATTAGAATCGCTTCGGCGAGTGACAGTTTTCTATGTATCAACCGGGAAACCGGATAGAAAATTATCGGTGATTTGTAAAGTTGCGTTGCTCCTGTTAGGGAGTGCGCGTACAAATCTGCGGACACAATCAGCATTGTCCATTTGGTCAACAATGCACCACTTTGATACGTGGGATTACTTCCGTTTCTAATAGGCGTGTCGCTCCCGTCTCGAGCGTCTCTTGTTGACGGACTCAGCAATTTTTCCGTCCTTATCGCAATCGCAAGCCTGTTATACATACCAAAATGGAACACGAGATCATCCCAAAAGGCGAGCTCAGCAATATTATGTTTAATATTGCTCCCGTCGGCGTGGTAATGTTTGACGAGACCTATCGAGTCATCGATTGTAATGAAGCCATCTTAACGATGCTCAATGTCTCCAAGCAATACTTCTTGGACCATTTTTACGGCTTGTCACCGGAATATCAGTCTGACGGTTCAAAATCCCGGGAGAGATTATTGAATGTTATGAAGCAAACATCCCAAGGTGAACGTTCAGTGTTGCAATGGACACATCTTTCCTCTGCCGGTGAGTTGATCCCCTGTGAACTGACTCTGGCGGGGACGACTCGGCAAGGAAAATTTCTCGGATTGGCATACGTCTACGACTTACGTAATGCTAAAAAATTAGAAGAGAGCATCATAAGACTCGAGTCGGCAGTCGGTAAAGTTTATGTTGATCCTCTTACAGGCATTCACAATCGTCGATATTTTGACGACCACCTGAAACGTACCATGCAATCACTAGCCCGCTCTGGTGGGACACTCAGTTTGTTGCTGATAGATATAGACTACTTTAAGAAATTTAATGATACGTACGGACATGTTGAAGGAGATAGATGTCTTACAATCGTCGCTCAAACTCTTGTAAAGAATGTCTCGCGAACCGATGATTTTGTTGCGAGATATGGCGGCGAAGAATTTATCGTTGTGTTACCGAATACCGATGAAAATGGTGTGCGGATGGTTGCAGAAAAATTATGTGAAAGTGTGCGGCAATGCAACATACCACATAAAACAAGCGAAGCGGCAAACTGTATTACCATTTCCCTCGGTGCGGCGACGGGCAAGGTGGATCATACACAAAGCGGAGAAGACTACATCCAACAGGCGGACAAAATGTTGTATGTCTCGAAACAAAGCGGACGCAATCGGTGTTCTTTTATGGCTTTTGATACAAATTAGCAAGAGTCTTGTGTGGGTTCAATCTTCAGGCTCCATCGATCAATCGCGGGATTCCTTATCAGGCGTTTTTCGTATCGTTCCATTTCTTGTTTTGATAATTTGTCCCCACGCTGATACTCGCCGTCCCAATGATAAACATTTTGCCGTAATACATTGATTGTCAGTAAGTGTTCCAGGACGGGCATTGTTGCGTGATTTTCTTTTGTCGTAATAATTTGCGGCATCGATCCGCGCCTTTACTTGCTCCATTTTCAATAGAGTATTTTTCAATCCGAATGAATAGCGGCTATTGCATTTCCATCGAACATCGGTTGTACTGACACCATGATTGAATTTGAAAGCGACAATCAGCGGCGTTTGACTGCCGACACGGTCACGACGCTTGGTAGTGGTGTTGACGACACTGTCCGCAAAATCGGTCGTACCTACGCTTGGAATGGCGCACTGGCGAGTGTGACAAGTTACAACGCTTCTAATACCATACTTGACGAAGTCAAGTACGAATACAATACCAATCACAAATTGGCAAAGTTGTATCAATCTCACAGCGGGGCGGTCAATACTACATCAACACCGAATACCCAACCCCTACTAATCAACTATCGAGCGGTGGCAAATCGTTCAGACTGCCAAGTCCGAAAATTCGTAAAAACTTCGGGGTCGTTCCATATAAAAAGGGTCGTCCCAGAGCCTCGGAACGTCCGACAATTTTTGCCAGTTCCTGATCCAACAGTTGCCGAATTAGGTCGCCGCACTGAACGCCGCGAATATTCTCGACTTCGGCACGCGGAATCGGTTGCCGATAGGCAATGACCGTAAGCGTTTCCATGGCGGGATTGCTCAATCGCACCGTCATAGGAACCTCCTGCATACGGACAAGCCAAGGCGCAAATTCAGGTCGTGTGCGAAGTTGAAATCCTCCGGCAACTTCGATAATACAAAATGCAGATTGGTCTTGATCGTATCGCCTATTGAGATTGCGGATTAACTGCCGTGTCTTTGTCCCTTCCGGTAAACCGGCAAGTTGGGCAAGCCGACGACTCGACATCGGTTCTTTCGCTAAAAAAAGTGCCGCTTCCAACTGTGCCATCGGTTGAAAATCGACCGTCGGTGTACAGGCTAAAGAGACCGGCTCGCTGTGCCAACCTACCGTCTCCGGCAACTCTGGTTTTTGTTGCCGAACCGCCCAAGCATCGCCCGCCCGAGGACTATTGAAAGGATGATATACCATACCGGCATGGTAAAAAATGTTCTGAATCGTGTAAAGAGCATTTTTGTTACTGCCGCATCGCATTGACCCGGTGCTGGGCAAATTGCTGAATGTCGACGGAGATGTCCGAACCGATGCGGGTTTTTGAGTCGAGTATCCACGGGAGCAACACCGTAAAGGTACTTCCCACGCCCAATTGACTTGTAACCCGGATTTCCCCTTCCAGCATTTTGCAGATTTCGCGGACAATCGACAGTCCCAAGCCGCTACCGGAATGTTCCCGGGTCATCGTGTCCACCTCGGTGGTGCTTGCTCCTTGCCGGAACTTTTCAAAAATAATCAGTTGATCCGCTTCGGAAATTCCCACTCCCGTATCGGTTACTTTGAGTTCCAACATATCCCGCTTAGGGGGTTGAATCATTGCCGCTCCGGCGATAGGAGGCGGAACATTTGGGGCAGGAGTCGGGACCGCCATCAGACGGCGAACCGTTACCGTAATACGCCCCCCTTCTGGTGTGAACTTGATGGCATTTGACAGCAAGTTGTTCAATATCTGCTGAATACGAGACTCCTCCTGATTCATCGGCGGCAAATTCGGTTCGATTTCCAGCGTCAAACTGATGTTTTTCTTATCGACCAGCGGCTTTGCCATGTCGGTCTGTGCCGAAACGACCGAGGCAATGTTGAAGGAAGTCGGTTGTACATTGGCTCGTCCCGCCTCGATCTTTGCCATATCGAGGATGTCATTGATCATGGTCAAAAGCGACCTGCCGGATGTGTTAATGTTTTCGACATATTTTTTTTGCTTGTCGGTCAGGGTCGCAATAGAGCCTAAAACGTCACTGAATCCCAAGATACTGTTGAGAGGTGTCCGAAGTTCGTGGGACATTGTTGCCATGAAATCGCTTTTGATTCGGTTCGTTTCATAGAGCCTGACCGTTTGATGAGCAAGTTCATTCACTTTGCTTTCGAGTTCCATATTTGCGGTGCGCAGTTTATTTTGGGTTTCGTCGAGGTGTCCTAACATGCGGTTGAGTGCTCCGGCGAGGGTTTCAAATTCGTCTCCCGTCCGCAGGTCGGCACGTTTTTTGATTTCGCCCCGGGAAATGGACTCCGCCACAGACCGCAGGTTACGAAGCGGTTTTATCACGAGCCAACGGATCACGACATTGACGGCGACCAAAGCCAACAAAATCGAAACGATGGCGGCTGCCGACATATAGGCTAAAGACTTTTGTGTTGTCCGGCGTAGTGTGGACTTGGGAATCGCCACATGAATGACACCCATCAATTCCCCATCGTAGAAGGACTGATGGCATTTCCAACAAATACTTTTTGAATCCATCCTCACTTCTTCAAAATAGAGATAGGTTCCATTCTCGTCGAATCGGTAATCGTATTTTGCTTCACTCTCCGGGTCGAAGTCAAGTCGATTAGTAATAAAAAAAGGATGAGCCAACACATTGGCATGTTCCTCGTGATATTTTTCATTTTGCTTTTTCCGCAACTCTTGTTTTGTAGCATCAAGGTAAATACCCGGAATTTTTTCGGGATTTTTTACAATGAAATTGATGTTAACGTCACGATGGCGGATACGCCGAATCATGGCTTCCATTCCGAGTTGAAATTCAATTTTTTCTGTGTTGGGGGAGGCAACTCCAGGGAGCAACGTGTCGCTAGGTTTATTGCTGAGTTTGTCCCAATGCACAGACATGAGATGTTGCTGTGCCCATATGTTTGCCATGCTACAATGTTGCTCACGTACAAATTCTTGCGTTGCCCAAAGATAAAGCAAAAAACTCACGGCAAGAGCCAACGTAAGTGCAACGAGGAAGAACAGCATGCACTTGACTTCTAAACTTCTTGAATCGACTAATGTACGGCTTAACGAGCGGGACATATCCCGATTGTATCCGAAAAGAAGGGTTTTTCAAGTGCAAAATAGAGAGACTTGCTCTACAATTCAGTCCGCTATACTGAAAATGGGGACAAAAATGACCATTTTCATTGCTGTTTTCAGTTTACCTCGTCCATCCTAAAATTGTGTTTTGTCACGAAAAACACGGATCGGAAAATCCGTGCTTATCCGCACCATTTTCGGGGGCGATTCTGGACGTTCTCTTGAGCGAGAACTTCGTTCAGGAACCGGGTATCTTCGTCGATTTCATAATCGAACATTCCGAAGATCACGAAGTCCGCTCCGTTGGAGAATGCGAAATCTAATGCGTTTTTCGGATGAATCGCTCCGGCAGCCATGATTTTGTACGCAATCCACGGCTTGGTGACTTTGGAAAAAACCTCAATATGCTTCTCCGGGTTGTCGCACCATGAGTTATCGTAGTTCATGACTGCGCTGGGATAATTCCGATGGTGGAACGTCTTGAGATAAAAATCGTTTTTGATCCCTTCCTTTTCGCAAAACTCGATGACTTCAATATGATGGGCGGCAACGCCGACGGGAACGCCGAACGACCTCATCGTGTTGACCGCCTTCTTGATCAAGTCAGATCGTCCCCATGGAGCCCCACCTGCGTTGGGACGCGGCGTTTCGTCGATCATCGCATCCGCATGGCAACCCCAGAGATACAGTGCGTCAACGCCAGCATCAATACACTCTTGGCACGATTGGGTATATTCGTCCATGTCTTCAGTGATAGGAGCAATCGAACAGATGATGACCTTAATGTTTCCGCCGCGCTCCCGGTACTTTTTCAGACCGTCCAATACGCCCTGTTGGGTATGGATGACGACCGTGTTGATGCCGTGTTCTTCGGCAGTCCGCAATGTTTCGTGGACCTTCTGTGCCGTGTTGTACTGTCCAGCCAGCCGACTCACATAAGACAAGTCGCGGGAATGTGTGTGGTGTGTCAACAGATTTCCGCCGAGCATCATCCGGCTGAACTCTACCCCGGCAATCGTACCGGTCGGAATTTCACGTTTTTTCTGAAGGGGTGGCAGCGGATCATTGCCGTACGCATTACTGGTGAAGGCGGGCATCCCAGCGGCGGTCGCCATGGACGCACCGAGAACAGTCGATTTGACGAAATTTCGTCGGTTCATCTTTTCATACATAGGTGATCTCCCAATGAGGTTAAGTTTACAACGCGGCTAGAGTGTACACCATTTCAGGAAAAAAGTCAATCTTTTGATGCCGGAGTTTCCCCAAGTGCCAGACCGTTAACAAGTTTCACGGTAAAGCCCAAAAATGGCAGCAGAAAGTTCAGAATGTGAAGATAGGTAAAATAAAAAACGACCACACTGTAACAAACAGGCAAAATTGCGCTCTAAGTATGGAAATTCCGGCTAAATCGTGAAACTTGTTAACGGTCTGCCCCAAGTGCACAGTCCGCCAACACGTTTTCTGTCAGGGGCAATCGAGGCAGGAAGCCGCCCACTAAGCGGTTTCGGCTACGGATAATTTGTCGGGTGCGGCTCCAAGACGAGGTCGTACTTGTTGTTTGGAGCAGGAATCGTAATGGTCAACCCGGATGTATGAGCATTCAGGTATTTTTCCTCACAAAGCGGAAGCAATGCCATGCCTTCCATCCTGCCGACTCCCGTTACGAAAACTTTGTATTCACCCGGCGGTACGCCGTCTTTCTCACCGATGGACCCCATTTGATAGGAACCATCCGACTGAATCGTACCATTTGCCTGAAATGTATCGGTTGCGAAATTAACCTTGCCGCTCGTAACCGGTTTTCCATCGGAAAAGGTGACTTTACCGGAAACTTTCTTTTTATCCCCTCCACAACCTGACAGGATGACGATCAGACACAACAGAATAACACAGTGTTTACTACTCATGAATTTACTTTCTTGATAACGTGAATTGGTAACGTGAAAAGTCGTGTAGTCAACCACCAGTTGATCGACTACATCAATATCTACGGAATCGACACGGAAGTCCCGTCGTTCACCGTAGCCAATGAGGTAAGAATCGGCGATACCGGTGTCGTCACACTGACACCCCGGACCGCCCCATCCCCTATCAAAAAGTTGCATGTGCCGGGATGATAACCGCCAAAACCGTAGTTAAACATCGCAGTTTGACCCTCGTAATCTTTGGGACCTTTGGCAATCGGCAGTTGTCCAGCCACATTGTAGGGATCTATGGGGCGCACCTCAGGGCTGACGCATCAAAAATTATCAGACGTTGCTGTCTTCAGTGTCTGGTGTTTCCAAAAAGCGTTTTTTCGGCAGTCAGTGTAGTTTTGGCAGAATAG
>Ga0082212_10004876_pt1 | contig 18523 bp, 25 predicted proteins | sample TergutNt197P3_FD_71548 | JGI IMG/M metagenome (GOLD analysis project Ga0082212, IMG submission 71548) | Neocapritermes taracua P3 segment gut microbial communities from Petit-Saut dam, French Guiana - Nt197 P3 | ecosystem: Host-associated > Arthropoda: Insects > Digestive system > Gut ...
AAGCAGTTGGCGAAAGAACTGGATATCGGGGAAATAACGCTCGCCGATATTTTAACGGAACTTAATAAACCGGCCCGCGACCCCCGCGAAAAGATGCCGGTCCCGGTACTCCGCAGCGATGTCCTGGAGATGAAGGATTTAAAACCGGGCATGATTTTGAAGGGCACCGTCCGGAATGTCATTGATTTTGGGGCTTTTGTCGATATCGGGGTCCACCAGGACGGCCTGGTTCATATTTCCCAAATGACCGATAGGTATATTAAACATCCCTCAGCTGTTGCCAAGGTTGGCGATACCGTGAAAGTAGAGATCCTGGAAGTGGATGTGGATAAAAAACGCATATCCCTTAAAATGAAGGGATTGAATTGATTATGGGCACCTCTAAAAACTCACTCGCCGCCATCTTCACTGCAATTTTTCCGTCTGACTGTGTTGTCGTCAGTCACCATACCGCAGAGGGTATGCCTCCTTCCTCCGCCTTGCCAGACGAAAAAATTGCTAGCGAATCTGACGACTCTGAGTATTTAGAGGTACCCTTATACCAAAGTAAAATATATTTGTGATAAAATGGTTTTATGGCATTGAATGTCCGTAATTAAAAAATAAGGAGTGGTTTGCATGCAGCTTGAGATGTTTATCAATTTTGACGGCAACTGCCGGGAAGCAGTGAAATTTTACGCCAATGTATTTAAGTCGGAGATCGGAAACCTGATGACCTACAGTGAAGCTCCCCCAGATCCTAACTACCCTGTGGCAGAAGCCGACAAGGACAAAATAATGTATGCCGGTATACCCTTTGGCGGTATGGTCATAATGTTTATGGACTACCCTTCTGACACCAAAACCCTAGTTGGTGACAATATCCAACCGACCATCAGCTCTGACGATAAAGACGAAATAAGCCGACTATTTGACGAACTGAAAGAAGATGGTGAAGTCCTTACGGACCTAGGACCGACTTTTTTCAGTGAATGGTATGGAATGGTAAAAGATAAATTTGGTGTTACCTGGCAGATTTTATATTATGTTAGTCAATAAATGGCGCAAAAATAAATTAAACACAAATTTTACTATTATGAAGTGCCTAGAAATTAGGCGTTTTTTTGTTATAAATACTACATTAGAGAGGTGGTATATTGATGGATGAACATAAAAAATTACAATTAAGAGAACGTGATATGATACCGACTAGAGAAGTTTTAGAGCGAGTATTAGCAGATAGCTATATTGCGTATGAAACTTTTCAAGACGCCTTGACTGATTTAGATTTGGAACAAAACTGGCAATGGTACACACCACATAAAGTATGGTGTGCCAAAGGGCAATGTTTTTGGACAACGCGAAGAGGAACAAAAAAAGAAAAGGTTCTCTATTGGTTATATGTTTATAAAGGATCCTTTAATGTAACAGTTTGGTTTAAGGAAAAAAATCGAGCTCAGGTATTAACGGCGGATGTAAGTGAAAAAACAAAACAAATAGTTAGTGATGCTAAGCCGGTAATGAATGCATCGACATTTCCAGTAATGTTTAAAGTAACTACCACAGAGGTTCTAGCCGATATTTATACATTGATTAATTGTAAGAAGCGAATAGAAGCTAAATAGCGTATTAAAAAATTATAAAAAGAAGTTAGGTGTTGTTATGACTTGTTCAAAATGTGAAAGTAATAATATTAATATTCAAGCAGTAACAGAAACAGTTTCCAAAAGGAAGCATCGTAGTATTATAATGTGGATTATTCTATGGTGGTGGATAGAAATACTGCTATGGCTATTTCTGACTATTCCTAGATTACTAATAATGATGTTTGCACCAAAAAAACAAAAAATCATCAGTAAAACCAAAAAGATGGCAATATGTCAAAATTGTGGTAATTCTTGGGATGTAAATTAAAAACATATAAATTTTAGGGGGAAAACAGATGAATTTACAAGATAAAGTAAAAATAACCGCAGATAGTTGTGTTGATCTTGATACGCAAAAATTGGAAGATAATAATATCAGTGTTGCTTTTTTAAGTACTATTGATAATACTACAAACAAAATATATAAAGACGGTGAATTAAGTAATGAAGAACTTTTTTCATTATTTGAACAAGGTCATAAAATAACGACTTCTTGTCCATCATACTTTGAATATACAGAACTATTTAAAAAGTATTTAAAAGAATATGAAAAGATAGTTCATTACAATATTTCTAGTGAATTATCTGGAAGTTATGAACTAGCTAAGGCGGCTAGTGAGGAAATTGATCCAAAAAGAATAGAAGTTATCGACACAAAACAGCCAAGTTTGGGTATTGCTATAAACGTTTTAAATGCAGTTCAATACTTAAAGGAAATGTCAAATTTCAATAAATTTATTGAAACAACAAAATCTGAAGTTTCAAGAACAGAACTTACGGTAATCTTAGATACTGCCAAATATGTTTTCTTAGGAGGCAGATTACAAAAAATACTAGGGCCTTCTATAGGTGGAAGACTAGATAAAACAGCTGAATATGGGACAAATATTGCCGAAAAATTTAATATTAGATATTTTGTCGATATTGAAGAAGGTAAAATTGTAATGAAAAAAATTGCAAAAGGAAACACTTTAAAACTTGCAACCCATCATTTTAAAGCAATTCTTGATGATATTAAAAATATCGATTTAAAAAGAATAATGTTTGGAACGACGGGCGATATAAATAATTTAGATAAAATAGTTAAAGCTATACCCATAACAGATCAAATGGATAATATAGACTATGCTGAAATTGGACCGACAGTAGCCACTCATGGAGGACCAAAAGCACTAGCTCTATCTTATATTAAAAAATTATAGAAAAGGTGAGATTATGAAAAATATGAAAAACGAATTTAAAGAGTTTATTTCTAAAGGAAATGTTCTAGATTTAGCAGTAGGGGTAATTATAGGTGGCGCATTTGGTAAAATTGTTACTTCTTTAGTTAATAACATTTTAATGCCATTAATTGGAATAATATTAGGAGGTCATGACTTTAATTCTCTATCATTAAAAGTAGGGGACGCTAATATTGCTTATGGTATGTTCATTCAAAATATTATTGATTTCTTAATTATTGCGGCCTGTATTTTCCTATTCATTAAATTGTTTAATAAACTTAGAGGCGCAAAAGAAGAAGAAACTCCTGAACCAGAAGTTAAGGAAGAAGTAAAACTTCTTACTGAAATAAGAGATTTATTAAAAAAATAAAAATGTTCGCTAATCAGCGAGCTTTTTGTTATGATATATTTAAACCAAAAGTTAATAATGCTTTTGTTTTTTTCTTCCATAACATCAATATTGGTGCTATAATGTTATTAGAAAATATTATGGTAGTTAAGATTGAATTATTTATGTGATGTGATTTATAAGGATTTAATAATGAAAAATTTAAAGATTAGAAAAACAATAGATATTAAAGGTAAAATTCAAGAATAAAGGAGTGTGATTATTATGAATTTAACACCCTTCATGACCCAAACATGGCTAAAGGGAAAAGAAAGCAGGCAACAGTTTCATGATGATGTTAATGAACACGTAAAGCGTTTGTTAGAAAAAGGATATAATGTAGAAGCAGAATGGTTGAATTCGGATGGTGATTTATGTCAAAACAACGAGGAATTACAGGCGGCTACTACTTGTAGAATAGTTCAAAAACAACCTGAAAAAACCACTGACGTGGCGGACTGGTTAACTCAACAATATGAAGCATTAGAAAATTTTAATAACAATAATCAACATAGAAGATAATTTTATAAAAAGAAAGGAAGATAAAATGAATATTGATTTAAGAGAAAAAAGTTATTTAAAATTACTAGATTTTAGTTCAGAGGAGATAAGATATTTACTAGATTGTGCGATAAAATTCAAACAATTAAAAAAACAAAATATTACACATGATTATTTAAAAGGGAAAAATATTGCTTTAATATTTGAAAAAGATTCCACAAGAACAAGATGCGCCTTTGAAGTTAGTGCTTTTGATTTAGGGATGAACGTTACTTATTTAGGACCTACCGGTTCGCAAATGGGCAAAAAAGAAAGTATCAAAGATACGGCTCGCGTTTTGGGCCGAATGTATGATGGTATCGAATACAGAGGATTTAGTCAATCGGTTGTAGAGGAACTTGCCAAATATTCAGGTGTTCCAGTTTGGAATGGTTTAACTGATGAGTTTCATCCAACACAAATGCTCGCAGATTTTCTGACTATAGAGGAACATCTCGGTTATTTAAAGGGTGTTAATTTAGTTTATATGGGTGATGCAAGAAATAATTCTGGCAATTCCCTTATGGTCGCCAGTTCTAAGCTAGGAGTTAACATCAAAATATGTGCACCACAAGAACTATGGCCTGAAGATGATCTAGTTAATACTTGCAAAAAAATAGCCACTGAAAGTGGGGGATCTATTCAATTAACTGAAGATATAGATGAAGCTTTAAAAGATGCGGACGTTATTTATACCGATGTCTTTGTTTCAATGGGTGAACCTGATGAAATATGGGAATCAAGAATCAAAATGTTAAAACCGTATCAAGTTACTAAAGATGTAATGAACAAAGCCAAACCAAGCGCTATATTTATGCATCCGTTACCATCATTTCATAATTTAGAAACAACTATTGGTAAGGACATATATGAAAAATTTGACTTAACCGAAATGGAAGTAACCGATGAAGTGTTTGAAAGTGATCAATCAGTTGTCTTTGATGAAGCCGAAAATCGTCTACATACCATTAAAGCCGTTATATACGCCACATTAAGTGATAAAAATTTATTAAAATAAAAGAGGTGAAAAGAAGATGAACGCAATAAATGTTACAAATGAAATAGGAAAACTAAAAAAAATCTTTCTACATAGGCCAGGAAAGGAACTATTAAATATTACACCAGACAGCAAAGACAGATTGTTGATAGACGATATTCCTTATCTTGAAAATGCTCAGAAAGAACATGACGAGTTTGTTAAACTTTTAGAAGATAATGGAGTTGAGGTTGTTTATTTAGTTAACTTAATGGCCGAAACCCTTAATCAAAGTGTAGAAATAAAAGAGTTTTTCATTAAACAATGGATTTATGAAGCCGGCATTAGAAATCCTAGATTTCAAGATAGAGTTTTTGATTATTTAAACAATATTGAAGACACTAAGGAATTAGTAACAAAAACTATCGAAGGTATTAAAATTGGAGAATTGGATTTTGAAAAAGAAGAAATAGAAAATTCTTTGGCTGATATGGTTAGTAAACCAGATAAATTAATTGCCGAACCAATTCCTAATATTGCTTTTACCAGAGATCCTTTCGCCAGCATAGGTCAGGGTATTAGTTTAAGTAAGTCATGGTCGGAAACCAGACGAAGAGAAACGATTTATGCCGAATATATTTTTAAACATCATCCAGAATATAAAGAAGTCAAGCGTTACTATGGTCGTTATAGTGATTATAGTATTGAAGGTGGGGATATTCTTGTTTTAAGTGAAAACATTTTAGCCATCGGTATTTCTCAAAGAACAACACCTGAAGCTATTGATTCGCTTGCTCAAAACTTATTTGATGACCCTGACTCTAAAGTTGATACTATTTTAGCTTTTGCTATTCCAGAAATTAGAGCTTTTATGCATTTAGATACAGTATTTACTCAAATTGATTATGATAAATTCACTTATTTTCCTGGAATTATGGAAACCTTACAAGTATTTGAAATTACTAAAGATAAGGGGGATACTCTTAGAGTTATAGAAAAAAAGGATTCATTAGAAAATATCCTAGGGGAGTATTTAAAGAAAAAAATAACCTTAATTCCTTGTGCTGGAGGAGATTTAATATCATCTGAGCGTGAACAATGGAATGATGGTAGTAATACTCTTGCTATTGCGCCGGGAGTGGTTATTGTTTATGATCGTAACAATATAACCAATAAAGTATTAAGAGATAATGGAATCAAAGTATTAGAAATGTGCAGTGGTGAACTATCAAGAATGCGAGGAGGACCTCGTTGTTTATCAATGCCTTTAGTTAGAGATGATTTAAAAAAATAAAAAACCAATATAAAATTAATTTGATATTTTTAAAAAGCAATAATTTATATAATTATTGTTTTTCTATATTTAAACAAAAAAACCTAATCAAATTTGATTAGGTCCGACATTTTTAAAAGTCTTATTAAGAATAGGTTATACTAGCGGATACAAATGTCTACGAAAGTATCTTTTAAACATCTTAAAGCACTGATACGGTCTAGTCTAATAGTGATGAATGAGTCAGTTGATTTAAAACGTCTACGAAGAGGGGTATGTTCATGACATTCATCACATGGTTCTTCGTGCATGCAGCCTCTTTCGCAAGGTTCTAAAGCACGGAATACAGCAGAGTCGCCTTCGATTCTTTCAGCTCTGAATATGCAAGTTTCTTCACATCCATCGCAGAAATCGTTGTTACGTCCAATTGGAGTACGCCAAGCTCTATCGTTATTAGTAAATACTTGAACAGGTCTAGTGTTATATCTAAGGTCAACGTTATCAACAACGCCTAAGAAATCGGCATCGCACATTTCTTCTTGTAATTCACCTCTCACGGCTTCTCTTTGTAATCTAATAATTTTTTCTAACAGAACTTTAATTTCATCCATATTATTATTGTTGTTATTCATATTACAGTTATGATTCACTTTATCATTTCTCCTTTCACATTATACTATTCAGATAAGTTACTGCCAATTATTTCGATAACCTATTTTGTTTATATTTGTTAATAATAAAAGAAAAAATACCCAAAGAATAAGTATGAATTTTAATTTTTTTTAATATAATTTATTATGAGTAATATTATAAAAGGGTTCATTATTGGTATTGGAAAAATCGTTCCTGGAGTTAGTGGCAGTATGTTAGCTATTTCTTTAGGAGTGTATGAAAAAGCTTTAATGATAGTTGCGAATATTCGTAAAGCAAGTTTTAAAAATCTATATTTTTTATTAACCTTATCAATTGGCGCCTTTATCGGCATCACAATTTTTAGTCGTGCGATAAAATACCTATTAGATATCTATTATCTTCCTACTATGTTACTTTTTATCGGTTTAATTATTGGAGGAATTACAGAACTTGTAAAGGAAGTGAAAAAAGAAAAATTAAACAGTTTAAATGGTTTAATATTTATCCTTTCCTTGACATTCTCCTATACGTTAACATTGCTTGGTCATAATCAATTAATGATATCAGAGAACTTTTTTATTTATTTTATAATCGGTTTAATCGAAGCGTTTTCGTCTATTGTTCCAGGTATTAGTGGCACCGCTATATTTATGTCTTTGGGTGTATATGATTTATTACTTACTTTTTTCAGCAATATATTTAATTCCGCTTACTTTATATTTGGTATTTTCTTTTTACTTGGTGTTTTAACAGGCATATTCTTACTCGCAAAACTAATAACCTATTTACTAAAAAATTATAAAGGAAAAACATATATAGTTATTTTAGGTTTTATGCTTTCGTCAATAGTTTTAATGTTTCAAAAAATATGGCATTATGACGTAACTGTTTTAAATTTAATAATTGGTTTAGTACTATTAGTTATTGGGTATAAAATAACGATAAAAATAAGCAAATTGATGACAACTGATTAATTTAAGCGCATACAATTAAATAGGGGTGATATTATGGATAAAAAACTACCGGGTATCTATGCGAATAAGGTTGGCGGAAATATTGGTAATAATAAACAAGTATTTTATTCAAATGATAGAGAAATAGGTGATAGAGGAAGTGAAACAATGACAAAAATAGAAAAAAACATCAATCAAAAAATAAACGAAATTTTTAATTCTACTAATTATATTTATAAAGCTGATGTTGAACTGAAATTAAAAAACGGAACTGTTGCCAAAAGAATTGTTGGGAAAAATTTAGTTCATTTGATAACCATTGAAAATGAATTAATACCAATTGCCGATATTTTGGATATAAAAAGAAAATAGGCTCACTTTAATTTAGTGTCCTATTTTTATTTTTTGTCTTGCCTCTACAACTTTTGAATACTCGATAAGCGATGATTCGTCGACATAGATTTGCCCTATTTCTTCAGGGGTAGTGGTATATTTTTTTTCAGGGAAATATAAAGATGAATAGGTTTGATCATCAATTTTAACAAGTTTTGTATTGTCATCTACTAAAGATCCAAATGGTTCAAAACCGTTTTCGGTTGTTACAAATCCTCCACACATACATAAATCCCCAACAAATAATTCATCATTTTCGTTTGTTTCTTCGTACATCATACTGCCTCCTAATCGCTTGTATTCTATCATTATTCCCGTTATTTGTCAAATTAAATTTACTAATTTACTATAAATTAAAAATAGGCTTTTTCGCCTATTTTAGTTTTTCAGTTAAATGCATTCAACAAATGTATCTTGTAAACATCTAATGCAGCAACAACAGTTTAAGTTCATTGTGAAGAAACTGTTTGTTGAAACATATGGAACAACACCCTCTGATATTTCTGGATTTGGTGCCAGTACTCTAAAGGTTGCGCAGCATCCATCAATCTTTTCTATACGGAACACATCTGAGCAGGTTCCAGTTATCCCTTGACCTTCGCAGTTAGCGGTAGTTTTAGCTGTTGGCATACTCCATGGTGTACCATTTCCGCAGTTAGTGTACAGCATAATTGGTCTTGTATTACAACCTAATGAAGTAGTTCCACATCCTAAAAATCCGCGATCGCAGGTTTCTAAACATGTTTCAGCGCATTCGGCATTGTTTTGTAATATATTGATAACTTCTAAAATTTCCGCAATGCATCCGCCTCCGCATTCTCTTGAATTGTCATTATTACACATATAATCCACCCTTTCTTTACTTTCAATATAACATATTCTAAATGTGCAAAAGGGTGTAAAATAAACACCCAAATATGGTTAAAAACAACTTTTTATCATTTACCTATAAGCAGGAACATAAAATTATTCAGAGGTGAATATCGTGAAAAATGCTATTAATTATTATTACAATTTATTTCCAGATGATATTCATCAAACTGATAAGCTGTTTTATTTTGATAAAGGGCAGGAACGATACATTTTACTGTTATATGAGGGAGATGTAAATACATTACAAGAGATATACAACTTACATGTTAGTTTATTACAAAAAAAGGTTTATGTTCATCAAATTTTATTAAATAAAGATGGACAAATTGTTACGTTAATAAATGGGCTGCCATACATTTTACTTAAAGTTCTTCATTATAAAGAAAAAATCGATTTAAACAACGTTTTATCTTTTTCTAATGTCGGAATGGAAAGTAGTAAATTAGAAATAGCTGATTGGGGCACTCTTTGGTCGAACAAAAATGACCATATGGAGTATCAAATTAGTCAGCTTGGACAAAAACATCCAATTATTAGGGAGAGTTTTAGTTACTATATTGGTTTGGGGGAAACGAGTATTCAACTTGTAAATACTATCTCTAAAGAACAAACACCTAAGGTTATTGCCCACCGCAGAATAAGCAAAGATGACACGGTGTTTGAGTTATATAATCCTTTAAATTTAATTATCGATACAAAAGTTCGAGATGTAGCAGAATATTTCAAGAATAGTTTTTTTAAAGGCGAGAATATTAATGATGAACTTAATCGATATTTGATGTATGGCGGACTTAACACCAGTGAGCATTTGTTTTTTTTAGCGCGCATGCTATATCCGACATACTATTTTGATTTATATGGAGAGATTATAAGTGGCAAAACGGAAGATGAGGAGTTAAAAAAAATCATCGATAAGGTCGATGATTATGAGCTAGTTCTTAAACATATATATCAATATTATAAGACATTTTTAAATATCCCACCTATTGAATGGCTAGAAAGATAAATTAGTTGTATTAACAACCTCTTTAACGGTTGGGACTTCTTCTTTTATAGCGGCTTCTACCCCTTCTTTAAGGGTAATATCTATCATTTCACACCCTGCGCAAGCTCCAAGCATTTTAATATAGACGATATCATTTTCATATTTAACAAACTCAATGTTGCCACCATCACTAATTAAAAAAGGTCGTAGTTTATCAATTATTTCAATAATTTTTTCTTTATCTGTCATTTTATCACCGAATTAATTATATAATAAGTTGGATAGGAAGTAAAGTTTTTCCTTTAGATTGTTTTTGTGGTATAATTATTCAAGAGGTGTTTTATATGACAAAGTATGAGAAAGGAAAAATTGTTAAAGGTACGGTAACTTTTATCGAAACGTATGGCGCTTTTGTATCCTTTGACGAATTTTATACTGGGTTAATTCATATTTCAGAAATTTCTAGAGGCTTTGTCAAGAATATTAATGATTTTGTCAAAGTTGGAGACAATATTTATGTAGAAATTTTAGAAGTAGATGAGGATGAAGCTCATTTAAAACTAAGTATTAAAAATATTCAATATCGTATTAATGGAAAACCTCGTCGCAGAAGAATTGTTGAAACGGAAAGTGGATTTAAAACGTTACAAAGCAAGCTACCTATTTGGATAGAAGAAAAGTTAAAAAGTATGAAAAAAGCAGAAAATCCTATTGACAAATAACGGTTTAAATGTTATATTTAATTACGTCCAGTGGTGAATGGGCGATTAGCTCAGTTGGTTAGAGCATCTGCCTTACAAGCAGAGGGTCTGCGGTTCGAGTCCGTAATCGCCCACCATTTTTTTTGCCGGAATAGCTCAATTGGTAGAGCAACTGACTTGTGGGATAGAATTCTGTTTATCTTCTTTGAAGTTAAACAAAATTTTTGAACTATCTTGCACCCTTATGTGGAAACATATAAGGTGGACATCGCTAATTCGGGGAACTCTAAGTAAATATGAATATATTTATATGACAATCCCGAGCTAGGTCAAAAAGACCGAGTGTAGAGACTTTACACGATGTACCTAAGGCTTAAGCTAAGGTAAAGAGAAAGTCCAGACTACAAACAGCAATGGTAACGAAAGTTATAGTAGTATGAATCAGTAGGTTGTGGGTTCAAGTCCTATTTCCGGCACCATTTATTTTTTGGAGAGGTAGCGAAGTGGTTAAACGCGGCAGACTGTAAGTCTTGGAAATATATCCAATATTTCTTATTTGCACCCTTATGTGGAAACATATAAGGTGGACATCGCTAATTCGGGGAACTCTAAGTAAACTTTAGGAGGTTAAATGAATTGTATCAACTGTTCAAACAAACTAAATACACGTAATAAGTATTATTGCGATAACCATTGTCAGAAGGAATATGAATATAAAAAATATATTTCGGAATGGCATATCGGTAATAGAGACGGTTTGAAGGGACAATATCAAATATCAAATCATATTCGTCGATATTTGATGGAAAAATATAATTATTCATGTTCAAAATGTGGATGGTCCGAAAAGAACCCTTATAATGGGGTAATGCCATTAGAAGTTGAACACATTGATGGAAATTATAAAAACAATTCAGAAAAAAATCTAATCTTGCTTTGCCCAAACTGTCATTCTTTAACAGCTACCTATAAAGGAGCTAATAAAGGAAAAGGCAGAAAGGGAAGGAAGAAATATAGTTTATATGACAATCCCGAGCTAGGTCAAAAAGACCGAGTGTAGAGACTTTACACGATGTGCCTAAGGCTTAAGCTAAGGTAAAGAGAAAGTCCAGACTACAAACATTTTATGGCAGCGAAAGCTGTAGTGGTAAGAAATCTGTTCCTTCGGGTACGGTGGTTCGAATCCGCCCCTCTCCACCACTTAATTGCCTCGTGGCCAAGCGGTAAGGCACCACACTTTGACTGTGGCATTCGCTAGTTCGAATCTAGCCGAGGCAGCCATTATATGTCCCGTTAGCTCAGTTGGTAGAGCATTTGACTTTTAATCAAAGGGTCCCGAGTTCGAGTCTCGGGCGGGATACCATGGATAATTCGCAAGCTTAATAGCTTGTTTTTAATATATAAAAGTGCACTTAACGAACCTGGTTATGCATATACTATATATGAGGTTGATATTTTATTAAAAATTTGATAAAATATCCAATGCATATAAATTTTTACATATTTGATTATTAAAAATATAAAAAAATGTTTAAATTTTCTAAAAATATGTTATAATTAGTATGTCGCATTTGAAATTAATATTATGAAAATGCCTGGGTGGCGAAATTGGTAGACGCACAGGACTTAAAATCCTGCGGAATTCATCTTCCGTGCCGGTTCAAGTCCGGCCCTAGGCACCATTTGGAGAAATACCCAAGTCTGGTTGAAGGGACCGGTCTTGAAAACCGGGAGGTCGGCAACGGCGCGGGGGTTCGAATCCCTCTTTCTCCGCCAAGTAAATTTTATTATAATATCGCGGGATAGAGCAGTCCGGTAGCTCGTTGGGCTCATAACCCAGAGGTCGTTGGTTCAAATCCAGCTCCCGCAACCATTTGGTCCCGTAGTGTAGCGGTTATCACGTCTGCCTGTCACGCAGAAGATCGCGAGTTCGAGTCTCGTCGGGACCGCCATGTGGCTTCGTAGCTCAGTTGGTAGAGCAACGGACTGAAAATCCGTGTGTCGGCAGTTCGATTCTGTCCGAAGCCACCATTTTAAATAATTAAACGTCAGGAATAGGAATGCGCCCGTAGCTCAATTGGATAGAGCGTTTGACTACGGATCAAAAGGTTATGGGTTCGACTCCTATCGGGCGCGCCATAATCGGGAAATGGCTCAACTTGGTAGAGCACTTGGTTTGGGACCAAGGGGTTGCAGGTTCAAATCCTGTTTTCCCGACCATGATATATACAACGCTAAAAGGCGTTTTTTATTATTTCATGGTCCCAAACTTATTAGCAAAAAAAAATACTTTTTCTTATAAAAATGATATATGTGTTTTCTACAATAATTTTTTATTTTAGGTACATATTAGGTACATATTTTTTAGTTTTTAAATTTCATCAAAAATATTATATAATAATACTAGAAATGAGGGCTCTAAATGAGTAATAAGTTATACACTATAAAAACAAATTCTGTAGGTACATTAATAGAAAAAAACTCAAAATTTGTTGCGCAAGTATTTAAAATATCTTCAGAAACAGAAGCAAAAGAAATTATAAAAAACATCAAAAAAGAAAACAAAAAAGCTAACCATAATGTTTATGCTTATACGGTAATGGGAAATGAGCAAATTATCAGTAGATATAATGATGATAAAGAACCTCATGGGACCGCAGGCAGGCCAATTTTATTCTTACTAAACGGGTTTGATTTGTGCAATGTGTTAGTAATTGTTACAAGATATTTTGGTGGCACATTATTAGGTAAGGGCGGACTAATAAGATCATATACAAAATCGGTCAAAATAGCTTTGGATAATACGGAAATAATAGAAATTGAAGGTACAATATAATTAGATAATAGTTTAACTTTTAAAAGTAATCCAAATATGGTAAAATATTAGTAACGAGAAAGGAAGATGCATATGACAATAGCTCTAATTATTATCGGTATAATCATTATTTTAATTATATTTTTATACAACCATTTAGTAAGACTAAATATTAGATGTAAAAATGCTTGGTCGCAAATTGATAACCAATTAAAAAGAAGAACGGATTTAATTCCTAATTTAGTTGAAGTAACTAAAGGATATGCGAAGCACGAAAGTAGTGTTTTAGTTGAAGTTGTTAACGCTAGAAACAACGCCGCTTCAATGAGTGAACTCGCAAAACATAGCGAGGAAGTTAGTAATAGTTTAAAAAAACTATTTGCCTTATCAGAAAGTTATCCTGATTTAAAAGCTAATGAAGTATATATAAACTTACAAATAGAACTAACAGGGACTGAAGACAAAATAGCCTTTGCCAGACAGTTTTATAACGACACCGTTCAGCACTATAATACAGCCATTATGATGTTTCCTAATAGTATATTGGCTAACATCATGAAATATAAAGAAAAAGAATACTTTAAAGTAGACGACAAAGAAAGAGAATTAGTAAAGGTGGAGTTCTAAAATGATTCTAAGAGATGTACGTAAAAATAAACAAAAAACGGTTCTAATCATAACTTTATTCTTTATATTTATTAGTTTATTTATTTACTTTTTATCTTTGTTTTTGTTCAATAATGTTTATTTGGCAGCCATAATTGGTTTATCTGTTTCAGGATTATCGGCATTTATTTCATATTATAATTCAGATAAAATGATTTTAAAAATCAATAATGCTAGACCAGCTACTAGAGAAGAACATTTACAATTAACAGTATCGCTAGAAGCCTTATGTATAAGTGCGGGCTTGCCAATGCCTAAATTATATGTCATGGATACGCCGGCTTTAAATGCGTTTGCGACCGGAAGAAATCCTAAGCATGCGGTGGTATGTGTAACGACAGGATTACTAGAAAAGCTTGATAAATATGAGCTTGAAGGAGTATTAGCCCATGAACTTTCACATATAAAAAACTATGATATTTTAGTTTCAACAGTTGCCATTGTCATGGTGGGTTTTATTACTATTTTAGCTGATTTATTTACTAGAAGTTTGCTTTATGGACGCGGTAGAAGTAATGACAATAAAGCTGCGGCAGTTCTTCTAATAATAGGTTTAATATTTATTATATTATCACCCATTGCGGCCACTTTATTAAAACTAGCTGTATCACGTAATCGTGAGTATTTAGCTGATTCTAGTGCGATTGAAATTGCTAGAAACAAAGAAGGATTAATAAGTGCGCTTAAGAAGTTAGAAGAACAAACAATCCCTATGGAATTTAATAAAGCTACGGAATCACTTTTAATTGTTCCGGCAATCTCACCAAATGGAAAAACTAAGGACTCGTTATGGAGTACACATCCGCATACTCAAAATAGAATTAATAAGTTGGAAAAAATTCAGTAATATTTACTGTTTTTTTAACAAAAACTTTGAAAATTAGTCGAAATATGGTATCATTATATAAGAAACGAGGTATTTATATGAATGAGAATAAAAGATTAATAATGATTTTTGCCGTTGTTGCAGTCGTAGTGGGTGCTATATTACTGATTAGTTTTTGGCCGGAAAAGGATAGAACCTTTATTTGTGGTGTGAAAGCTGATGATACGTATGAAAAATTAGGCAAAGTGGACTACAAAAAATATCAATGTTTGGTTAAATCGGAAGATAAAAGACCATTAGTAGTTGCCGAAAAATTAAGCAAAAAAGAAAAAGAAGCTTTAAATGAAGCCGCTAAAAGAGCTAATCATGCAATTTACTATCTAGATACTGAAAATATTGCTTCATCTGATTTAAAAAACATAAAAAAAGAACTTAAATATAGTAATAATTCATTCAAAGAATCAGTAATTTTGGTGGTTCAAGAAAAAGAAGTAACAGAATATAAAGAAGGTAATTTAAACGATGCCGATTTAATATACGAATTCCTAAAAGAAGCTGGATTAGCTATGTATATTTGTGGTGTAACCGTAGACCCAGATAACGAAAACTTAGGGACCATTACATATGAGCAATATAGATGTTTGTATGACAGTGATGAGACGTTTGCTTTAATGGTTTCACAGACAACTTGTGGCTATTGTAATTCTTTCAAACCAATAATTGCTAAATATTCTGAAGAAAACGATGTACCAGTATATGTTCTTGAAGTTAACATGTTAGAAGGAAATGAAAAAACAGGATTTCTATCTTCATTAGATTATTTTAATGACAACAATAATTGGGGAACTCCTCTTACATTAGGCATTAGAAATGGAAAAGTTATAGATTACATAGGTGGTTTTACTGAAGATGAATCTGTAATAGATAATTTCTTTAAAGAAATAGGATTAAAATAATATTAGGCCATTGATATTTCATTGGTCTTTTTTTGTATAATCGCAAAACAAATGTCAAGACTAAGAAAAACGGAAAAAATTAATTGTTTTTATCGCAAAAATTTGTTAAAATGATAATATGAACACAATATGATAAATTTTTTGCGGATATAATTGGTTTAGGAGATGTATTTATGAATAATAAACATGTAAAAAGGATTATTGCGGTAATAATATTAGTGATTATAATTATTTTTTTACTGAAAGGTTGTGCGTGTTCAAAAGAAGATGTAATAACACTATCGGGTGAAAAAGTTATAACATTGGAATATGGACAAGAATTTGATCCGAATATTATCAAAATAAAGAAAAACGGAAAAGAAATCAATGAAACACCAGAGGTTGATTTAAGTAAAGTCGATTTTAAAAAATTAGGAAAATATCCAATAACAATTAGATATATTGATCAAGACGGAAACATACTTTATGAAGAAGAAAGATATATTGAAATAAAGGATACTACGCCGCCGGAAATAGTGTTAAAAGGAAGCAATCCGTTAACCATACCAATAAATACAGAATATAATGACGCGGGATTTGTGGTTACGGATAACTATGATAGAACCGAAAACATTAAAGTAACAAGGAAAACAGATGTTGATACATCCGAACCGGGGACATATTATGTAACCTATACAGCCACTGATACGAGTGGAAATCAATCATCAATAACAAGAAAAGTAATAGTTGAAAAAGAACAAATCATCACAGATGATGAACTGATAGTTATTCCGCCAGTTACACCGCCAACCAAACCAATTGTAATCGGGGTAACGACATTAAAATTAAATGGAACTTCTACAATGTATATAGAATATGGCAACACATATAGTGAGCCTGGATATAAAGCTACCGATACAGTAGATGGTAATATAACATCAAAAGTAAAAGTAACAGGCACAGTAAATACTTCTAAAATAGGAACCTATAAAGTTACATATTCAGTAACCAATAGTGGGGGTAAAACCACAACTGTAACTAGGGAGGTAATTGTAAGAGATACCGTTCCGCCTGTTTTATCACTTGTTGGGGACAATCCAATATTACTTGAAAGACATGCTACTTATATTGAACCAGGTGTTACTGCAACCGATAACTATGATGGTGATATTACCAGCAAAGTTATTGTTACTAATAGTATTAATACAACTCTCGTAGGATCGCAATATTTGGTTTATCAAGTTAGTGATTCATCAGGTAATTTAAGTACTATTCAAAGAGAAGTTATTATTTATGAGCCAATTGTAGTTAAAAAAGACCCTAATATGATTCCGATTAGATATGACTCTAATAAGTGGGTAAAAGCAGATGAAGCCAATGAAGATGCTTCTTACTATTGGTTTGATTATCAAGATAAAATGTGGGCTAACGTTGCAACAGTAAATGCTAGTAAACTAGATTATTATCAAGATGCACCTATTGGTACAGACGTTGTAGAAGCTGATATTACAGGTTATTTTGTATATATTCCAAGATTTAGATATAAAATTCAAACAGTAACAACAGTGCAAACGGGAACGCTACCATCATCAAATTTCATATCATCTATTAATCCTACTATGTTTGAAATTGAATTTGAAAACATTATAGTCCCTAAGAGTGTCGCAACAGGTGTTAATCAGTGGCATACACATCCAGCCTTTACATTAGTTGGTGATAATGCTACAACTGAGCTTGAAGGGTTCTGGGTTGGTAAGTTTGAAACAAGTAGACCAACAAGTATGTCAAGTATAAGTTCTCCAATTAGTAGTGCCACAGCATTATCTAGTGGAGTATTTGTTAAACCAAATCAATTTTCATTAAGATTTATGTCAGTAAACGATATGATGTTGACGGCTTTAGAATTAAAGAAACCTCAATATCTTAATATGGCAGAACTAGAAACAAGGATGCAAAGAAATAGTGAATGGGGAGCCACATCGTATTTAGGTTATTCTAAATATGGTATTTGCACAGAAAGTGGTTGTGGAACACTTGACGTTGATAAAAATGCAAGAACTACATATACTACTGGTTGTGGTAATCAGGGGAATGCTTGTTTAGCATATGACACTTCGGGAGGCTTACTCGCAAGTACAACCCACAATATCTATGGAATATATGACATGAATGGTGGAGCCTTTGAAACAGTTATGGGGTTCTTCAATAAAGAAGTTGCTTCAAGTGAATTAGATTTAAACCTTATAGATTCTAAATATTTTGATAATTATCCAAGTAGTATATTTGATGGGAATAGAAACAATAATTTTTCAAGATGTACGATTGCTACTTGTGGCGGTCATGCAATGGCTGAAACAGCTGGATGGAACGGGAATGTATCAACTTTCCCAGACGTAACCTCTCCAATAGTCGCAAGAGGCGGATACATCAGTAACACAGGTACTCAATCTGGATTATGGTATATTTTCCCATATGCGGGAGACGGTTTCAACACAAGAGGATTTAGACTAATTATAAGTGATTATTAAATAATTTAATAAAGAGTGATAAAAATATCATTCTTTTTCATAATAAAAACCTTGCATTTACAAGGCCTTACTAATAATTGTTCATTTATCTTTTGGTTTTGGTTTCACCCGCACTATTTGACAAAGGGCCATAAAAAATATTGTCCAATTTTTCGTATGGAGGGGTTTTATCACTATTTCCAATTTCCCA
>Ga0082212_10004877_pt1 | contig 18522 bp, 21 predicted proteins | sample TergutNt197P3_FD_71548 | JGI IMG/M metagenome (GOLD analysis project Ga0082212, IMG submission 71548) | Neocapritermes taracua P3 segment gut microbial communities from Petit-Saut dam, French Guiana - Nt197 P3 | ecosystem: Host-associated > Arthropoda: Insects > Digestive system > Gut ...
AAGCGCAAATGAAACAAACACGACGCTGTACGTTATTGCGACCTCTGTAGCGGATACTACAAAATCGGGAAGGGCTACTATCACTGTTCCTGCGCCTCCCGCCGTAACTGGTGTAACTATCAGTCCGGCAAACCCGACAGTTGCGGTAGGTAGCCCATTAGATTTATCTGCAACGGTTGCCGGTACCGCCTCCAATAAGTCCGTAACATGGAAAGTTGGTTCGAACGCTAATGGCACTGGAGCTGTCGGGAATGGCACCAGCATCAACAACAACGGGAAGCTTACGATATCGGCCAATGAAACAGCGGCAACACTGTATGTTACTGCGACCTCTGTAGCAGATCCAACAAAATCCGCAACAATAGCGGTTACGGTGATTAAGAAAAATTAGAGTCAGAGCAGGCACTAATTCGGAGATTTAAAGGTTTTTATGGAAATTAAAACTGATGTTTTGGTAATAGGCGGCTGTACAGCAGGTCTGTATTTTGCCGGGCTTATGGCAAAGCAGGGCTATAAGGTCCTGGTCTGCGACAAAGCGCCGGAAGAAAATATTGGCGCACAGTACGATATTATTCACCTGGGCAGGGAACAGTTTAAACGATTCGGCCTGCATGAGCCGCAAAGCGGCGATCCTGAGTATGTAGCGCGTTTTACCTTAAGTTATTTTCGCTCAGCTTTGAACAACTGGCCCAAAAAAGTTCATAACGATGTATTGGTGCTGCGAAGGCAGCAGGTAATTAAGCGGCTTGGTGATTGGGCAAAGGAACACGGTGCAGAAGTATTACACGGTGTTGATTTTAAAAAGCCGCTGTTCAGCAATGAAGGAAAGCTTACCGGGGCAGTGTTCAGTAAAGGCTCTGAGGCGATTTCTGTTTCCGCCAGACTGTGCGCAGATGCATCGGGCATTCCCGCCGTACTCCGGACAAGTTTGCCTGATAACTATGGCGTAGAAAATTTTATTACAGGGCCCAGAGATCAGTTTTATGTAGTTCTGCACTATGCAAACCTGAAAAATCCGGAAAAAGACAAGGTTGAATTGACCACAACCTGGACCCACTACAAAACCTGGCTTGCCCCTCAGCACGGCGCAGGCGGAGCTATTATGGGTATTGGGGCGAATCTTTCTTTTGATTATGCTGAAAAATGTTTTAAACGTTTTGCAGCATTGGGCTTCCTTCCTGAGTACACCCTTGGGCACATTGAGCAGGGCAGTACTCCCTACCGCCGCCCTCCTTATAGTTTTGTTGCCGATGGCTTTGTTGCTCTTGGCAGCGCCGCCTGTATCAGTAACCCATGGTCCGGCGAGGGAGTTCCCTATGGCTGGCTGCTGTGTTCAATTGCCGCTGAAGAATTCGGACAAGCAATGAAGAACGGTGTTTACCCGCTTCGTGAAAATATATGGGCGGTTAATGCCCGCTATGCAAAAGAACAAGGCGCAGAATTTGCCAAAAACCTTGCAATGTTAAGCGGGGCTGTTTCCTGCACAGAAAAGGAAAACGATTACGAATACCAGCATGACATTATTTATGAGGATGACGATAAAGAAGGAAAAGGGCGCGGCTTAATTCCAAAGTTATTAATGGGTGTTTTAACCGGTGGCATTTCCTTTGCCGCTCTGGGCAGCCTCCTTTCTGCGGCGGGTGTTGGAGAAAAAATTTACAAGCACTACATGGCTTTTCCGGAAAGTGCAGCGGGTTTTGATGCCTGGGTACAAAAAGCGGAAAATCTTTGGTCAAAAGCGGGCAGCATGGCCAGCGTTGCAGAAAAGGATTTGCAGTCGGGAAAATTGTAAAATATTACCCGCCGTTTTCCAGTTGTTCCCTGTAAGCTTTAATATACGGTTCCAGCAGCAACCGTTTTTCCCCGATTTCTTTTTCGTGGTATGTGCCGCCCACAATAAAGCAGGCAAAACCGCCGGCTGCAATTGCGGGGATGCAGATTTCCCGAAGATCCAAATCGTTTTGTTTGCCGGAAGCTATAGTCACAGCAAGTTCTGCAATTACCTGCCCTGAAAAGTTGTCTCCGCAGCCGGTTGTGTCTCCGCGTCTTTCTGGATGGATGGTAAGTTCGCTGTTTACTTCCTCGCAGACAGGCAAATAGAGCAAATCCGTTTTTTTAAAATACCCCGAACCGCCGGCGCAAAGCACTACGGGTTGTCTGCCGCGGGTAATTACTGCAGCGCCGCAGCCCTGGTTCATAAACCATGCTGCTGCTTCTTCGGCAGATGCTTTTCCTGAAGTTTTCAACGCCTCTTCCTGATCGGCAATAAGGATATCAATATAAGGATAGGCATCGTCCTTTATACCCAGCTTCCATTTTTGGCCGGGATTTTCCACTTCGCTGCGGAAGTCGAACACAAGGTTAACCTCGGTAAGAGCTCCGTTTTTTCTTGATTTTTTTAACAGTTCGGTAAGGTTGTCGTGGATAAACGGTGTGAGGCCAGTTCCGCCGAAGGCAATCAGTTCGGCATTAAAAAAATCATCGGTTAAGTCTTCAGGATAGAATTCATCCTGCGCTCCCTTTCGGTACACAAAGGTTCGCTCTCCGCTGCCGTTGTCGTAGCCGGGATCGGAAAGTACATCGACGCGGGAAGTGGGGCAATTTTTACGTATTAAGGTGGTATTTGTAAAAGGCAGAGCGGAGAATTTCTTTTCCAGCACATCGCCTGTAACATCATTGCCGCGGACACCGAAGTAGCGTACAGAAAATGATTTGTTATCGGCGTTTTTTCCGGCAAGGATTTGGGCTGCATGGGCAATTGATACCGCAGAAGGGCCGCCAAGGTTCCAGGTATTGGGAGCTCTATTACCGTTTAGAGAAGAAAGAACTTCGTCATAGTTTGTTCCCATGAATTTTTCCAGACCGCTTGAATAAACAAGTTGTCCGGGGGTAAGTCCGCCGTCTCCGGTTGTTTTTGACATTGCGTTTTGATAAGCCGCGCTGGAAAAATCTTCATCTGCATAAATGCAATCCAAAAGCCCGCAGCCGGTTCCGTGAATGTTCAATGCCTTCAAGGGTGGTTCCTCCTTTTTCCGGTAATTTCATTAATGTGAATTTTCCAGACAGCTGTCCGGGAAAGCATCTGCGCCGATTCGGTTTCAAAAGCATGCATGTTCTTTGGGGTAAAACGTTCGCTGAGCATCCGAAGCCCGTGTAATTTTTCTTCTTCGGCTGTTACTTCTTCGGCAGTACCGAAAACAATGGCAGATTCATAAACAGCGGTAAAGTGTTCTTCGGGGAATTCAACATTCCCCACAAAAGCAATGCAGACATTTGGCCTGGCGCGGAGAAGCTCGAGTTTTTGTCCTTCCATGGCGCAATGAAAGTATAACCAGTCTGCATCCCGTACAAAGGAAAGCGGAACACAGTAAGGAACCGCATTGTTGTCTGCAATGGATAGCACGCCCCAGGAAGAACGATCTAGAATTTCCAGAGCCTCTTCCCGGCTGGTTTCCCTGTCCTTTCTTCGCATTTATGTTAAAACCCCAAATCTTGTCCAATAAGAATTACTTTTATTCTGCCGACAGGTTTGCAAATCCGTGTTATTACAATATGTGCGCAAATTGAATCGGCACCTTTGCAGTCCTTGCATGAGCCGTTTATGCTGCATGGAGTTTTGTAATCAAAGCGCTGTACGTTAAGGGGGGCGGCGATGTTTCGCGCCCGTGCTATTGCATCGTCCAGTGTTTTGCTTATCTTGTTTGTGCTTGTAACAATTATTACCTGATGCGGGCCGAAACAGAGAGCCGCCACACGGTTCCCGAATGCGTCTATGTTAACCAGTTGGCCGTCTTCGCTTAAGGCATTGGTACCCGTCAGGAATGTATCGCACAGTAAAGCCTGCCGCATTAATTCTGTTCTTTCTTCCGGGGTTTTTGATGCATCCCGGTTAATTACCTTATATCCGCGTTTTTCTGCCTCGTTGTAAAGATTAAGCGCTTTGGCGGTCATTGATCCGCCCCAGGAAATGACATGCTCTTTGGGGATAAAACTAAAAACCTTTTCGACAGCCGTATTTATATCGTCGCAATATACCGCTTCAAAATGCCGGTCTTTTAATGCTTTTACCACAGCCGGCCCCAGTTTGGAATTCCGCAGCTCAAAGAATGATTTTGTTGTACTGTCCATAAATGACTCCTTATTTTATGCTATTCCAAAATGTCAGATTTTGGAATAGCTACCTTTGATTTACAGGAAAAATGCGCAAAGGCATTTTTCCAAAGTAAAAACAAAACTAACCGAGTTTTATTTTTTACTATACCAGGAAATCCTTTTCTGGTACTATTATGTGTATATATGTCAGATCAACATCCTGCAGGGTGGCGTAAACCTGCTGTCCTTGCCATCATTGTTTGTGTATTTATTTGGGGTTTTTCTTTTATTTCCATTAAAGTAGCCGTTTCGGTTTTCCCTCCCATGACGCTGGGGGCTGTCCGTTTTGCCATGGCCCTTGTACTGCTTTTTACCATGTACTGCGTTTCTTTAAAAAAAGCAGGCCAAAAAAATCTTTTGCTGCATGTTAAAGAAGATTTACCTTTGCTGATTTGCTCCGGTCTTATGGGAATAACTTTTTATTTTTTCGGAGAAAATAACGGTGTTGCTTTGGTTACCGCATCAGAAGCTTCGATCATTGTTGCAGCCATTCCTGTACTTACAGTGATTGCCGATTGGCTTTTTTCAAAAATATCCGCAAAAAGCAAACAGGTGCAGCCAGGCAGTGAATACAGTCCAAGTTATGAGTATAACCCAGGTTATGAATATAACCTAGGTTGGCGGCACTGGCTGGGAGCCATAGTTTCCATGGCAGGGGTTATCCTTGTGGCGGGGGTTTCTCTTTCTCTTTCGGGGAGTATTAAGGGTTATCTTTATATGGGAGGAGCCGCGCTTTGCTGGGTTGCATACGGACTTCTTACCCGTCCCCTTTTTGGACGAAAGCGGCAGCGGATCTATGTTGTTTTCTGGCAAAATCTTTTTGGGTTTATCGGTTTTCTGCCTTTTGCTTTTCTGGAGCGTACGATGTGGACAAAACCCTCGCTGAATATTTTCTTTCATGTACTTTTTCTGGGACTGTGCTGTTCTGCCGTTGGATATTGGTTATATGCCCATGCCCTGGAAGTATTGGGGATGTCGGTTACATCGGTATTTATCAACCTGATTCCTTTGGTTACAGTAGTCGCGGGGTTTTTTATTCTTGGCGACAGGCTTACAATACTGCAATTGGCAGGAGCCGCGCTGGTAATTGCAGGAGTCTACTTAACTGTTTTGCCAAAACGCACTAACAGCCTTTAGTTTTTTACAGATAGAGAAGAGAGGTTTTTATGTTTTCCGGATCGTATACATTAAAACTGCTTCGCATCGATCTTTCCGCACAATCATACAAAGCGGAAGACATTCCCGAAATTTTTTACAGGGCACTGCTTGGCGGAAGGGGAATGGCGGTAAAGTATTATTATGATGAAATCGGGCCGGAAGTTACTCCGCTTTCGGATAAGAATAAACTCATATTTATGAATGGCCCGCTCACCGGCGTACCGGTATATTCCAGCACCAAGTTTCAATTGGCAACAAAGTCTCCGCTTACCGGGCATTATGTTTGCAGCAACTCCGGCGGTTTTTTCGGACCGGAACTTAAGTGCGCCGGATTTGACAGTATTATTATAGAAGGAAGATCATCTAAACCGGTTTATATCACCATCAATGATAGTAAGGTTGAATTCCATGATGCGGCGCCCATCGTGGGTAAAAGTACCGTTGAAGTAAACAAATATATTAAGGCGAGTCACGGTATCGGCAAGGGTATAATGAGCATAGGAGCCGGCGGGGAAAACCTGGTGGCCTATGCCTGTATTCAGGTTGATGGGCGCAGTTTTGGACGCGGCGGCGGCGGTGCGGTTATGGGGTATAAAAACCTGAAGGCGATCGCAGTGCATGGCACGGGCACAATTAAGCTGCATAACGAAGAGGCATTAAAAGAGTTTATTATTGCGAATTTAAAACCCTGTAAGGAAGGCCGGGCAAATCATACAAAATTCGGAACGGCTTCTGCTACCGAGATTATTAATAATTTGGGCTGTTATTCCGTAAAAAACTTCCAAACAGCCGTACTTGATAACGCTGAAAGCATCTATGCAGCTGAAATCGAAAGTAATTATAAGATCGGAAATTCTGCCTGTTACCGCTGCCCTGTTGCCTGCGGTCAGGTGTGCGAGGTTAAAGAAGGCCCGTTTAAAGGAGCGCAGAGCGATCCGGAATATGAAACCATAGGCGCTTTTGGCGGACAGTGCTGTGTGCTGGATTTTGCAGCCATTATTGCGGCAAACCAGGCCTGCGATGATCATGGTATTGATACCATGCAGGCAGGTTCGATGATCGCATTCGCAATGGAACTCTTTCAGCGCGGTTTATTAACCCGTGAAGATGCGGACGGCTTGGACCTTTCCTGGGGAAACGGCGAAACTGTGGTTGCCCTTATTCATAAAATTGCCAATCGCGATGGGATAGGTAATTTACTTGCAAAATCAGTTTTTGAAATCGCCGGGGAACATCCTGAGATGGAAAAATACCTTATGCATGTAAAGGGTATGTCCTATGCCGCTTATGAGCCGCGCGGTTTTTTTGGTATGGGGCTTTCCTACGGTACTTCTGCGCGCGGCGCCTGCCATAATGTCGGCGGCTGGACAGTCCGCGACGAACTGACAAGCGGAAAATTTGACCGTTTTGCGTTTAAGGGAAAAGGCAAAATGGTAAAAAATATTCAGGACACACGTGGATACATTGATTCCCTGGGCATTTGCACTGTAGTGCGTTCCGCCCTGGGATTCAGCGACAACCCTGACGGTAAAATCCTGGAATATGTTACCGGTGTGGATTTTACGCCTGAACTCATGGAGATCGGAGAGCGGGTGTACAACCTTGAACGGTTGATCAGCCAAAGGGAGGGAATATCCCGGAAAGACGATTATCTGAGCGAGCGTACCATGACAGAGAAACTGCCTGCCGGTTTGGCCACAGACAAAGTCTTAACCAAAGATATGTATGACATCATGCTGGATGAATACTATGCGGTCAGGGACTGGGATACTGATGGGAATCCGACAGAAAAGGGGATTCAGCGTCTAAAACTTTCTGCTTTAATCAAATGAACGTGCATGTAAAGATTTTCCCGATAGCAGGGTTATGTGATAAGACACAAAAATTGGCAATAGTTTTAAAAAACGGTACTATGGATGAATTGCTGGAGCATGTACAGGAACAATTAGGCGTAACCCTTTATGAAACAGAAACAATTATTTTTCTGCATAACGGATGTGCGCTGGACAGACACAAAGAAACGGTTTTTAAAGACGGAGATCAATTATGGCTGCTGCCGTTGATATCCGGCGGCTGATTTTATTTACATGCTGTAATTATTTTATATATTTTGGAGTATTACAATGAGTAATAGTGCACTAAAAGAATCTGCCCGTATTGCCGTCGTGGATGTACTTAAATTAAAAAAGGAAGAGCAGGTTCTTATTATAACTAACCCCGGCGCCGAAGCTGAAATTATTGCTCGTGAACTTTACGATGCCGCTCTGGACTGTTCTGCTTTTCCGGTATTGATTTTTCAGCCGGTAAAAACTCAGTTTGATTTTGCTGAGCAGGCTGTAATTACTGCCTTTGAATCCAGGCCACAGGCTGTTATTTCCATAAGCAAGGAAAGGCTTGGAAAAGACAAACGTGGCATAGCCAGTCCTTACAAAATCGGCGAAGATCAATACGATCATATTTTTCATTTTCTTCTTTACGGCGAAAAAAGCTGCCGTTCTTTCTGGTCTCCCGGTACCAGCCTGGAATCTTTTTCCAGGACAGTGCCGATTGATTATCTTTCTTTAGGCAAACGTTGTGATGTTGTAAGCAGTATACTTAGTGAAGCTGACAGCGTGCATATTACCGCTCCGGGAGGTACTGATATAACAGTCGGGCTACGGGGGCGGACGGCAAAATCCGATGACGGTGATTTTTCTTTACCAGGAAAAGGCGGAAACCTTCCTGCCGGAGAAAGTTTTATCAGTCCGGAAAAAGGAACCGCCTGCGGTGTTATTGTTTTTGACGGTTCAATCAGCCTTTTTAACAAAGACAGTATTATTAATGATCCCATTCACTGTCAGGTGCAGGATGGATTTATTACTGAGATTAGCGGCAATAACGAAGCACAGGCTTTATTGGAAACAATAAGCAGGGCGGAACATGATGCGCTGGAATATGAAAAGGACGGACGAATTCCAAAGGGGCAGGGAACAGAATACGCAAAAAACGCCAGGCATATTGGTGAATTGGGCATAGGCCTGAATCCTGCAGCCCGGATCACCGGCGCCATGCTGGAAGATGAAAAAGCATTCAGAACCTGTCACTTTGCTGTGGGACACAACTACGACAATGACGCCCCTGCGCTTATTCATTTGGATGGCCTGGTAAAAAAACCGACGATTACTGCTTTTTTGGCAGGAGGAAGAACGGTGGTCATTGAGCAGGATGGTGAATTGCATGTATAAAATATTTGCTATGCAGATAAAAAACCTCCCAGGAAAAGGAGGTGAAGAAACCTGGGAGGGGCTGATAGTGCTCTGAAAGAGCCATACGCTAAATCGCCTATCAGATATTATAAAGATACATTGTTTTAAGGCTGCCGTCAAGGTCTTATTTCTTTTTTTTAATCTTTTCGGCCGGTTTTCCGCTTTGGAAAGGACTTGACCAAGGTTTTGAATTCTACCACCCTGTAACTATGTCCGACTCAAACAAGAAAAACGAAGAACGCTTGGCTCTTATTCGCCATTCGGTAAGCCACATCATGGCACAGGCTGTAACCCGGCTCTTTCCCGGTACAAAAGTTGCCATTGGCCCTTCGATCGAAAATGGGTTTTATTATGATTTCGAGCTGCCACGGCAGATAAGCAACGAAGACCTTCCTGTAATTATGGAAGAGATGAAAAAGCTTATTGATTCAAAGCAGGATTTTGTACGCATCGAGCTTTCACGTGAAGATGCCCTAAAACGATTTTCTGATGAACCTTTTAAAACTGAACTTATCAGCGAACTGCCAGACAATGAAATAATATCTGTCTACGAAAACCGTGCTGGCTCCGACTCCGCAGGCGAAGGCAGCTGTGTTTGGGCCGATCTTTGCCGGGGGCCTCATGTACAAAATACCCGGGAAATTCATTCCGGGGCGTTTGTTCTTCAGAGCATTGCAGGGGCGTATTGGCGGGGCGACGAAAAGCGGCCCATGCTTACCCGCATCTACGGGACTGCCTGGGAAACACCGAAAGATTTAAAGGCGTACCTTGCTTTTCTTGAAGAGGTGGAAAAAAGGGATCATCGCCGGCTTGGAAAGGAACTGGATCTTTATTCCACACACGAAGAAGCCGGTGCGGGTCTTATTTACTGGCATCCCAACGGCGGCCGCATGAGGGTGGCAGTGGAAAATTTCTGGCGCACCGAGCATTACCGCAACGGCTATGAAATTTTGTATACTCCCCATATCGGAAAAAGCTGGCTTTGGGAAACATCGGGGCACCTGGGTTTTTACAAGGCAAACATGTACAGCCCCATGGAAATCGATAACCAGGACTATATCATTAAACCGATGAATTGTCCCTTCCATATCATGATCTATAAAAACAAACAACGCAGTTACCGCGATCTTCCGCTGCGCTGGGCCGAACTTGGCACGGTGTACCGTTATGAACGGAGCGGCGTCCTTCACGGTTTGCTTCGTGTCCGCGGTTTTACCCAGGATGATGCTCATATCTTTTGTACTCCCGCTCAGATGGAAAGTGAAATACTGGAAGTGCTGCGCTTTAGCCTTTGGATTTGGAAGGTTTTTGGTTTTAAGGAAATTAAGGCGTTCCTTGCAACCAAACCGGCAGAATCGGTCGGCGAACAAAGCCGCTGGGACGCTGCGCTGGAAAGCCTCCGCAAGGCAGTGGATGCAGAAGGGCTTTCCTACGAAATTGACGAAGGCGGCGGCGCTTTTTACGGACCCAAGATCGACCTTAAAATAAAGGATGCCATAGGCCGTGAGTGGCAGATGACGACGATTCAGTTTGATTTTAACGAACCTGAACGTTTTGATATGAGTTTTGTCGATGCGGATGGACAGCACAAGCGGCCGTACATGATCCACCGGGCGCTGCTTGGTTCTCTGGAACGGTTTTTCGGAATACTTATCGAACATTTCGGCGGCGCCTTCCCGCCATGGATAGCGCCGGAACAGGCGGCGGTTATTCCCGTATCGGAAAACAACAATGAGTATGCAAAAAAAGTCCTTTCGGAATTATTGACACGGGATCTTCGTGTATGCGCCGAACTGGACGACTCCAGGCTTAATGCAAAAATACGCGAATGTCAGAACCGGAAAATTCCCTATATGCTGGTTGTTGGCAAGCGCGAAGAGGACGAAGGAACAGTGGCAATACGCCTGCGCGACGGGCGGCAGCTGGAGCCGATGAAGATAGCAGCTTTTGCCGATTACCTGGAAGAAAAGATCAGGAGCCGAAGCCAGGAATTGTAGCCAGGTTCCACAGAAAATCGGCGCAGCGGTTTAAATCTTCCAGATCGATGTATTCTTCTTTTGAATGGAGCTTCATCATTCCTGTTGATATTTTAATAACGTTACCGCCCCGCTGGTAAATCACCTGGGCATCACTGCCGGATCTCGTTTCGCTTAAGGTAAAGGGAAGATTGGCTTTTGCGGCTGCTTCTTTTGCATAAGTGATGATCGGATCATCGTCGGGAACAAACCATGGCTCGCAGTCATTAACTGTAGTAAAATCAACCTTGCAGTCTTCTTCGCTTGCAAATTGTTCTGCGGTTGTTTTCATTTCTGCGGCTATGCTGTTTCCCTCTGTACTGTCAAAGAACATAATCTGTCCGTCAAAAACGCAAAGATCCGGTATTGTATTGGGACTGCCGGGACAATCAATTGAACCGATATGAATAAAACTGTCTGTTTTTGCTTTGCCGGGTTTGAGCAAAGAGATTAGCTTTGCCGCAAGAACGGCAGTGTTTTTTCCGCCCTGCTGTGAAGCATGCCCCATGTTTCCGTGAATGGCAATGGTAAAGGTAATTTCACCAATACCCCGGCGGACAACCCTGACCACGGGAACACCGCCGGAATCGACAACAAAATTAAATGCGTTTTTAAAATGTCGCGGATCCAGCGCCCATGCGCCCCTAAAACCCCGTTCTTCGCTGACGGTAAAGGTAAAATGTATGTCCTTCGGAATTCCCTGGCTGTCCTGAAGAGATGCAGCCAATTCCAGCACGGCTGCCATGCCGCTCATGTCGTCAATGCCCAGAAGTCCGCCGCCCCGGGCTTTTACAATGGTTCCTTCGACAACTGGTTTTTTTCTTTCAAATATCCGGATTGTATCCATGTGTGCATTAAAAGAGATTCGCGCATCTCCCGGCCCGGCAATAATAATGTTTCCGACATTAGAACCTGTTTTTACTGCGGCGCCATCTTCCGTCCAGGATATACCTTGCTCGTCAAGAAAAGTACAAACAACATCAGCGGCTTCTTTTTCAAAGCCATAAGGGCTTTCCGTTTCCAGAAGCCTGAAAAAGATTTTTTTCATCCTTTCATAATTCATAACAGATCCTTATTATTCACCTTTATTGAATGTTTTTATTTTCCGCCATGGTATAGGCGGCTATGATGGCTTCGAGCATGCTTTGTTCGCTGGAACAATTTTTACCGGCTTTATCAAATGCGGTTCCATGATCCACCGAAGTACGAATAATGGGCAGCCCCAGTGTGCAATTAATTCCGCTTACTCTGGAATGTTGTCCGCCTAATTCAAAACCAATAAGTTTTAGGGGGATGTGACCCTGGTCGTGGTACATGGCAACTACAGCATCGAATTGCCCGCCCAGTGCTTTTACAAAAACCGTATCAGGCGGCAAGGGGCCGGTAACATCAATGCCTTCCGCCCTGGCTTCTTCTACGGCAGGTATAATGGCCCGCTCTTCCTCATCGCCGAAAAGCCCCCCTTCCGAAGCATGGGGATTAAAACCGGCTACGGCAATTCGCGGTTCTCCTCCTGCTTTTTTATTCAGAACACCAAAACCCAGCTGTTTAAGGCCTTGATGGGCAAGGCGGATTACACTCAGTACCCGTGGCATGGTAATAAGGTCCGCGGCAGCTTTAAGTGATACATGCGAAGTTACATGGATAACCCGCAGCTTGCCGCACACGAGGATCATTGCATATTCTTTGGTTTCTGACAGATCCGCCAGAATCTCTGTGTGGCCGGCATAATGATGCCCCGCCATATTAATCGCTTCTTTGTTTATTGGGGCAGTCACAATTGCATCGATATGTTTTTCCATTGCCAACGCAATGGCTTTTTCAACATAACGGAATGCCGCCTCTCCGGCAGCGGTAGAAATTGTTCCGTAGTCCCAGGAAGGTTCGCCGGTGTTCCGTTTACCAAGAAGCTGCATATCCAAAAGATTGACGGTACCGCATTCGTTCTGATTTCCTGCAAGGGGAATCAATGCTTCCTCCGGAGTGCCAACACAGCGCACTTTTAATGGAAGGTCGGTCATTTCCAGGGCATCTTCCGCCACGGTTTTATCACCAATGAGGATGGGGACGCAGTATTCATATATCTCCCGGTGATTCAGGGCTTTAAGCGCAACTTCCATCCCTATTCCGGCAGGATCACCGGCGGTAATTCCCAGAATGTATTTTTTATTATTCGCCAATGATTTTTACCAATAATCTTTTTCGCCGCTGTCCGTCGAATTCGCCGTAGAAGATCTGTTCCCATGGACCAAAATGAAGCCGCCCTCCGGTTATCGCAACAACAACTTCACGTCCCATTATCTGCCGCTTCATGTGGGCATCGGCGTTAATCTCGCCGGTGTTGTGGCGGTACGAAGCCACCGGCTCGTGCGGAGCAAGCTTTTCCAGCCATACATCAAAGTCATGGTGAAGCCCGGACTCATCGTCATTGATAAAAACGCTTGCTGTAATATGCATGGCGTTTACCAGGCACAGTCCTTCCTGAATTCCCGATTCAGCCAAAAGTTTTTCCACCTCTCCGGTTATATTGATAAATTCCCGGTTCTTTTTTGTTGTAATCCACAATTCCCTTGCCAAGGATTTCATTACTGCCTCCAAAAACAGCATATACCGTATTGACTAAATTTTATATAACTGCTACGGTTAGTTTCTCCGGGGCTGTAGCTCAGTTGGCTAGAGCGCTTGAATGGCATTCAAGAGGTCAGGGGTTCAATTCCCCTTAGCTCCACTGAACTATATCCTTATGGTATAAGGAATTGCCTACCCGACATACGGATGGCGTATCAGACTGAAGTCTGAAAGTTACACTAAGAGTTACACTTTCAGGCGAAGGATTAGATATGCGTTGTCCGTACTCACTTTTTAAGAAGAAAACAAAAGAAGGCCCCATCTGGCATGCCCGGTTCTGGAATGAGAAAGCCAGAGCTCACACTATTTTTCGTTCTACTGGTATTCTTGTCGAAGGAAAAAGAGAGCGAAAGAAAGAAGCCGAACAGAAAGCACTTGAAATGCTGTCTGAAATCCTTCTCGATATGGAAGCGATTGACCGCCCCTTCATCTCATATCTTGAAGGATTTTGGAAGCCTGACTCTTCCTATGTAAAAGAATGTGCCAACATCAAGAAAACGCCTCTCTCTGCTTACTACGTGCATCAGAACTCCGTTAATATCAGGTGCCACATAAAGCCCTATCTCTTATTCAACAACATAACCTTGCGTAAACTCACTGCTGGAATGATAAAGGACTGGATGGCTTGGATTGTTGAGACTAACCTGTCTGAGCGTACAATAAACTCTGCATTGAGTACCATGCGTGTAGCTGTCAATTATGCTGTTGAGCGAGAAGAGCTTGATAAAAGCCCATTCAGGAAGATCAAGCCATTACCCGAAAACCCAAAAGAAAAAGGAGTACTAACTTTTGCCGAGAGAGCAGGACTTCTAAATACCGTTCCGACTGACCCTCTTTCAAGATTGGCTGTTCTCCTCGGTCTGCTTTGCGGAATGAGAATGGGAGAAATCCGGGGCTTGCATTGGGGCGATATTGATAACGGCCTTATTCACCTTACCCACAACTTTGTCCACATGGACGGATTGAAAAAACCCAAACGAGGAAAAGTTAGAACTGTGCCGTATCCTGCCATTGTTGAAAAGATGTTGGAAGAAGTCCGTAAAGTAGCGATTCGTCCTGCCCCGGACAATTATGTGTTTGAAAGTATTAAATGCCCCGGAAACCCTATGGGAGAGAGGTTCTTCAAACACGCCTTTATCCGTGAACTTAAAGGAATTGGCATTGCCCTTGAAGAACAGAAAGAACGCAACCTGACCTTCCACAGCCTACGTCATAGTTTTATTACCCTCGGACGCCTTGACGGAATATCAGACTTGGAAATACAGGCTATTGCCGGACATTCTACCCCACGGATGATGGAACATTACAGCCATGCTGATAAAGTGCTAAATTTTAATGCCATGCGTGAAAAAATGAACAAGGCGGTGGGAATGTAATTGCATTACTGAAAGTCAAACGGCCCCTTCTTCCGCTGACTCTTCTTAGGAGCCAATGAACTCATAATGTCCTGCCTGACCTCATCCCCAGTAATTCGATGTTCGTATTGCTGGTTAAAGCTGTGTATCTCTGCAATGCTTTCCCCTCTCAACCTCGGAGACTGCTGAACGCCCTTGAGAAGTTTCCGGGGCTTTTTCTGCTCTGACTCTGTTGTTTTAGGTGCCAATGCCTGATAGATTGCATCCAGCTTGTTGAGCCGTGGGTTAATAAAACTTTTTTGAGTACCATTATTCCTTGAAACTATCATATCTATCTCCACTTTGTATTTTTTCATCAACTCCAGTAACTCCTTGTCGAAGTCATCCTTAAAATCACTGTAAAGACTGGGGTTGTTGTAATATTTCCCATCGAACATTAAGGCTTCAATATCATCAAAATATTGTTTAAGCCATACCGCTTGTTCTTTTGTCATTGAAGATGATTGAATTTTCATGCTTCTAATACTATCTTTCATGTTTTTTGCCTTCTGCGGAGGGCTTGGGATATTTGATTACCTGTGTATGTTCTCATTAGTCTCCTCCCCAACAAATCCTGGACCACCTAACAGAACTTGGCATTGTTATTTCTGTCCAGTTGATGCCATCTGTAGAGTAAGCAGCTTTGTTGTTGCCGGTGGCGCCACAACCTACTGCTACATATTTTCCATTGCCGTAACAAACGCGCCACTCATTAGAGACTGGCATTGTTGTTTCTATCCAGTTGATGCCATCTGTAGAATAAGCGGCTTTGTTGCTGCCCCCCGAACCAGCACCTTGATAGTTGTAAGCCACCGTTACAAAAGTACCTCTGGGTTTCCGTAACCTATTCACCGCATCATCAACAGCTACCGTATCAACAATCTGTCCGGTTGCATGAACACCTGTACCATAAGACGTACTATTTTCATTTTCTTCATCAATAGTTTTAAGCAGATATTCACTATTTGCTAACTGTGATTCCGTACCGGGCACTGGTGCAGCTTTACTTGACTTCCATCTGGCTCTTAGTGCATTACAAATAAATTGGCAATTAACTGCTCGTCCCATAAAAATACCCTCTCTAAAATAATATAAAGAAGGTACTTAAAATGAGAAAACGTTCAGAACGAGTTGCCCCGGAGAAAATTACTTCTTAATAGCAACTGCGTCGATAAAATACCAAGAACCAGTATTATGGGGATCTTTTAAATAACTCCACCAAATAATTACTTTCTGACCGCCCTGGAAAATATGCGGGATATTACTACCACTGTACATAAAGGTTATTAGCTCCCCATTCAATCCCCAAACTCCTACCTCAAAACCAAGAGGTTTTACTGCAAAAGAACCAGAAGAAATAGTGGCCTCTGACCAAAAATAAAAAGTGGAGTTATTATTACGTTGAAGAGAGTCTAGCAATTGGGAAAATTTCTTCTCATCCAACTCAACGTATTTATATTTTTCAACATCGCTGAAAAAATAATTCACAAAAACAGCTGAGTACTTATCAGAATCAAGAACGTGCCATGAATTTGTACTATTTCCCTGTGTCGATGTCGCACAACCGCCCGCCAACAATACAATGCACAAACAGACAATGTTTAAAATGTTTTTCATTTTTTATCGCCCATATTCTGAAATAAACATATTTAAAACTTCTTGATATTGCATCCCAAAAGGTGGTTGAGAAACATTTCTGTTACTGCGTCTCATATTGCCACTATTCATTTCATAAAGGATGTTATTATTAAACAAATACATTGTTTCTGTTGTTGAGGTTCTCCAAAGGTCGATGTCTTCTTCTGTTTGAGGAGCGATAAATTTATTTTTTATAAAATAATAATTTTCATTTACAAAATAACAAGTAATATACGCCTGAACAAGATAATTGCCAACATAGTGTTCTAATATTTTTGCTTTTTTGTCTGTTGATGAATAATAAACAAAAGAAAAACCACCATAATCAGGAGGGCTTTCGTATTCGTATTCGGATTCGTCATAATGTAAAAAATCTCTGCTCTTCATAAGCTTCTCTGGGTTATATGCCAATACAGTAGATACATTCTTTAAGAAGCTCTGGTTTGTATCATTAAAAATGTAATCCCATAAAATTCTATTGACTTTTCCATCTGCATTAAACCCGGAAAAAGTTTGAACATTTTTAATGACTTCTGTTGAAAGAGGCCCATAATAACCATCAGCCTCACCTACAGAAGAAAAACCCAATGCCAACAATCGTCTTTGAAGGTTCACAACATCTTGCCCATTCATACGCGGATTTTTCAATTCTATGGTGCGAGTAAAACCTTGCGAAAAAGCCAGAGAAACAAACAAAAGAGAAAACAATACACAAAAGACCAATGAGGATATTCTTTTCATTTTACTTCTCCTCTACCAAATTCCGAAAGCCTTTTTGATAAGCCTTCTACCGCCACGGAAAAATAACGGTACAATTAGCATAGCCAAAAACGCCGCAAGCCACCACCCAATAAGCAAGCAGTAAATACCGTGGAATCTCCCACTACCACCGCCACCACTGTTATTACTTTCTCTCATGCGTTTTTTTGTCTCTTTCGTCTGCAACCGGGTAAGTTCTGCAGCATCTTTCATTGCCCTTCGGCATGAACCACAAACTTCACCTGCGACATTTACATAATTTCCACATTTCGGACAATTTGCCATTTTATACCCCCACTCCTACTACACCTTACAGTTGTTGTTTTTCAGAGCAACGCCCTTCTTCTGCCTTAATCTCATTCTGGGAAGCCTTCGCCGAAGTGGCCCCCTTTTTCTGTAATTTCAACAAATCCTCCGCTACCTCAAGCAGCTTGTCCTTGTTTTCCTCTGAAAACTGGGAGAAAATGCCGCTAATTTGCTCAAACTTGTTGACTTCCCCTTCCACGTCCCCTATCCTTGTAGATGACTTAAACATCATAATAACAATGACTAAAGCATAGTGTCAAGCCTTTTTCTTGCTCTGGTAGGCTCTCTCTGCTATAGTGAAAACTGGTAAGAACTATGGAAAACCCTGTAAATGAACGCCTAAAAACCATAAGAACCGCCCTCAAACTCTCCCAAAGAGACTTCTCCAAAGGTATTTTTCTTGAGCAAAGTACCCTTGCCCGTATCGAACAAGGCAAAATAACCGTAAATGACCGTATAATTGAACTTGTCTGTTCCAAGTACCATGTGAATAAAACCTACCTCAAAGATGGAAAAGGGAAAATGTTCAGTGGCAACCCGCCCGATATTAAACTGGAACAACTGAACCGTATTTTTAATGAACTTAACGGCCCCTTCCAAGATTGTTTAATAGCCCAAGCCAAGGAACTGTTGAAGGTTCAGCAGAAGCAGGGTGATTGAAATTAAGGAGCCTTTGTTTTTCAATTATCCTCTTAAAAAAAGTCTGCCCTTGTCTGAACTTCATTAACTGTCTGCACAAGACAAGGAGCCCCATTTATATTTATCACCATTCCCGACTTCAGGTCTGCTGGAAGAATAATATACTTCTGTTCTACGTCCCATTCTGTATGTTCCCTTGAAATTTCTGTTTCTCTCTGCTTGGCGTAGTCCCGTGCCCTGATTTGATTAACTACCTGCTTCAACTCTGGCCCCCCCTGCTTCAACTCTGGCCCCCCTGCTTGGAATACGGGAGATATAATATGTATTCTCAGATGTATTGTGTGCTAAACCATCTGTAACAACCTGAAAGCACGCTCTTAGGGGATCGTAAGATGCAAAACCCTCTTAGACACACCCTAAAAGTAAAAACGAGCCATGATAACAGCTCTATGTCAATGACCGTTTCTGAAACTGTGTGCATGCCCTGCTTGCACACACTTAGCGCAAAAATCAGCCCAATCACCATAAGGAGATTTGGCAGATTGGCAAATGTGCTTGTTGTACCTTTTCCAGTTCACTGCTTGCTGG
>Ga0082212_10004878_pt1 | contig 18520 bp, 18 predicted proteins | sample TergutNt197P3_FD_71548 | JGI IMG/M metagenome (GOLD analysis project Ga0082212, IMG submission 71548) | Neocapritermes taracua P3 segment gut microbial communities from Petit-Saut dam, French Guiana - Nt197 P3 | ecosystem: Host-associated > Arthropoda: Insects > Digestive system > Gut ...
ACCTCTTGATTTCCAGGATTAAATTGAAGTACAGTATTCCTTAAATCCATGTTAAGTGATCCCATACTAAAAAAAGCTCTTGTTTTAACCAGAAGGGGAAAATACGACGATTCCATTAAACTTCTTGAAGCAGAAGTATTTCGCTACCGGGATTCGTACAGTTATTATCATGTCCTGGGCCTAAGCTGTCTCTATGGGGGAGACATTAATGGCGCTTTTACCTATTTTAACAGGGCAAAAAAAATCAAGTTCAGAGAAGCCCCTACCCTTTTGGGTTTAGCAGTTCACTTTTTAAACAGAGGCGAAACCGACCGCGCCCTGGATTTGTACCTTGAAGTACAGGACATCGAACCCGGCAATAAAACCGCAAAACGGGCGCTTAAAGTTATCCGGAAATACAGCGGTACCGAGGAGTTTAATGCATGGCTCGTCCGGGGAAAACTTACAAGCCTCTACCCTCCCATTCCCCGGACAGGCATTTCTATTAAGCCGGTTCCCATTCTTATAGCGGGTCTTTTTCTGGGCACTGTTATAGTTGTGATTATCGGTTTCAGGCAGATTCCTGCATTTCAGCGCAAGGGAATGGATGATTCTTTGCTTGAAAAAACAGAACGGGAAAATGCCGTAGAAATGGGCGGAGTGTTCCGCTATGTATTTACCGTCGACGAAGTAATTTCACTGTACAACAAAGCCCGTCAGCTTTTTAACAATCACCATGACGAAGCGTCCAAAAGGGAACTTAACCGTATTCTGGAATCCAATGCATCATCTGCGGTAAAAAACAAAGCCCGTCTTTTAATGAGTTATATGGAACCTCCCGGTTTTGATACGATAAAAGACAAATTCTCCTATTCAGAAGTAGCATCGGACCCGTTGCTGTACAGAGACTGCTATGTACTTTGGCGCGGCAGCGCTGCCAATGTCAGAAATTCTCCCAACATGGTCAGTTTTGATTTCCTTGTAGGTTACGATACCCGCACCGTAATGGAAGGCGCTGTTTCCGTGGAACTTGATTTTCCGGCAGAGATCAATACTTCGGAGACTCTGGAAGTTCTTGGCAGGGTGATTCCCCTGTCTTCAGATAAATTTAAACTTGCCGGAACCGGCATTCATCAAAAGCCGGGAAACTGAGTTCGCTGCCTTTCTGCCAGTTCCCACAATTTAATAAAAGGATCTATTTCCACACGTACCCGTTTTAAGAAACCCAGATCCGTCGAAGGAGGCCGCCGTCCTTCCGCCCCTGCACAGTCCGGAAAATGAGCCCAAAGATAATCAGCTTTATCAAGCAGAATATCTATTTCTTCTTTTTCTCCGTTGCTGTGACTTTTACCTGAACCGGGATTTGTCAGTAAAGCCCTCAATTTTTCCAGAATTAATTTTTCATTTCCGATAAATTCATCAAGAATGCCGGCCGTTTTATGATTTTCCGGCGAGCATAGAGGATATTGGTTTTCAATGTCTTCTGTTTTATTTTCTGAAAGGATTTCGATTGCATCCTTAACACCAAGCGTTTCCAAACCTAAAGGAAGACCGCTGCCCTCTATATCCTTAATACGGCCACCGGAAAATTCCTTTTCAAAAAGATACCGGTAGGTACGCATTGACGGATTGCTTTTTACAGGTTTATTCAATTTGGAAAAAGTGTTAAAAACACCCGGATTAAATACTGCTTCCGTATTAAAAGAACCGGTAAACCGGTTTTGTGTCAGTAATGCCGATAAATGGGCAGGACTGGATCTGGCGTGAATACTGTCAAGGGTAAACGAAAAATCTATTCCCCCTGTTAAAACAGGTCCTGAACCGAGACGCCTTGCCAGTTCCACAGCGGTTAGTCCAACAGAACCGAGCGGAGGGAGCTTCGCAGGCATAAGATTGCCGGAAATAAATCTGTCAAAAAACTTTAACGGGGTCCATGGAGTGCAAAACATATATACAGGACCTCCAAGTAATTGCACCGTTGACGGATATGCCGAAATATCCACAGCAGACGGAATTCCCGTGTTTCTCGATCCGTTAAAATCACGCAGATTCCAGAACTGGCTCTCCAAAATAACCGCAAGGTCAGGCATTATTTGCCGTTCTTTTAAAAGTGTAAGACAGGTATCTACGCAAACCAGGGCAAATTTTCTTTTCTGTTTTTCGTTTGTTGTTTTATGCTGATCAAATACACCTGCTTTTTGAAGATCATCCAACAGAGGATCCAATGAAGGCCCTGCCCCAATAACCAATACCGGTTTTGTTCCAAATGATAAATCCGGCAGAGACCGTACCTGATCCAAAAAACCGATGTTTCGTATAACATTATACATAAAGCGCCGTCCGAGTTTTACTATTGTCATGGCATTACCCCAATCAATAGCAATACCGGCACGAATTAATTCTTCCATTGTTGTATAGGTATCACTGTCAAGCTGCCAGCCTCCGGTAAGCTTAAGTGTTTCAACACGGCGAAACGCCCTTGGCCCCCATTTTTCACGTATCAATCCGTATAGTTCTTCTCCGGATCTTATTCCCGTAAAAGCAATACGCGGATGATGCAACAGTTGTTCATCAATAGAAGAAGCGGAAAGATTAAAAAGTTTATCGTTTGTTTCAGCGCAAAGAACCGCAGAATCCGCACTTATAAGCGAAAGAAGCGTATTAAGGCCGTAACCAAGCAACGGAGAGGGACAAAAATACAATGTCCTGTCTTGTTGTTTTATTTCTTTTACAGTACGTTCCGCCTGCGAAACAGGATCTACTGTCGAAAGCAGCGTTTTGTTTTTATAACTTATTGTATAGCCGCATTTAACGGCTTTTAGTACCGGCGCATCGTTTGGTGAAACATCACCTTCATTCATCATTGTCGGCAGAATTTCTGAACAGAAGCGGCATAAAAACTTCGTAAAAATTATTTTCGAATTTGCTGCTGGCCATAAATGCTGCATTAATATCCAGACTTATTGCATTATACATAAAACCCCATGTATAAAAATTACCGATATTTTCCACGCTTGTTTCATCGCCGCCGGTTTCTTCTACCGGGGTAAGCACTATAATGGAATATCCCAAAGTAAAAGGAGAAGAAGGCGTATTCAGAGGTGTTAAAAATGCATTCCGCCAGAAAACTTCATTGGAAGCAGCGCCATAAAGTTCAGGATTAAGATCGGTATTTATCGTATTGGTAAACAGCATCAGGCCGCGATCTGCCTGGGAACCGCCCATATTGTTGTAATTTATGTTTATGGGCCCAAAGGAATTAATAGAGACGCTTTCAAGCGCTTCAAAACGTTCGGACAAATCCGGATCCTGCTGTTCTTTTGTTAATACGATATATTCCGAAAGGCTCATGTCTTGCTGTTTTGCCGCGGCAAGGAGTTCATCAATAAAAGCTACAAGCCAGTTTTCCAAACGTCCGCCTTCAAAACGATCCATATAGTTTCTTACCTTACCCAGATTTTCGTCCAGTGTAAGAACTGTCGTAAATGGATTTTCTTCGGCCCGGAAAAAAATCCATGAATCATTGGTGCCTTTAACTACCGTACTGAACTCGCCTCTTCTAAGGGATGTAATTGTATTTCTGTCGTTTTCATCCTGAAGTTCGGTAAAAATTTCATAAGCCATACGGCGGCCCATATCTCCGCCCCTGTCTTTGTCTGTATCTTTGGAATGATTACGTGCCGCATCTTCAAAAGTAGTTTGGCCTTTTTGTATTGAATCCAGCAACTGCTTGGCTTCCTTTTCGCTTCCCATGGTAATCCGTGAAAGATGAATAGTATTAAACAAATCCTGACGGGCTGCTGCATATGCAACTATTTCGGATTCCGGAAAAATTGAACGGGGAAAAGAAACAATCTCGAAACTCCGTTCCGGATAAGCCATAGCGCCTATAAAATTCTTTTCCGCAGCAGATGTTTTTAAACCTATCAAATCGTTATAAAATTTGCTTGTTATATATTCTTCTTCGGTATTATGCCAAAGTGTCTGCAGCCTGCTTTTTCCGTAGTTGTTGTATTTTACCATGGAAAAACGGCCGTCTTCCTGAAATTCGGGACGTGAGGCAACCAGCCGGTCAATTTCGTTTGACGGAACTTTATAGCCGGTAATCTTCATTTCTTCAAGAATGGCCATGTGAATTGCGGTTCGGATAAATGCCTGATACCATACCTGAACGGCGGCCATATAATTCATACCATAATCGCTCTGCAAATCAAAATTCATCATTTGGGCTGTTTCCTGCAGTACACTGTTAAAATATGCACTCTGATTTACAGGTTTTCCGTTATAATACCCGAATACAAGACCTTCCGTATCCCTTTGTATGGAAGGCATTGTCGGGACAAATACAAAAGCAATAATGATAAATATCAGGAGTATAACCGTTCCGCCGAAAATAAGCGGGTGATCTTTAAAACGTTTTGCAAATTCAGAAAAACCGGATTCTTCTTCCGTTTGAGGCTTTTTTTTTATCCTGGACATATTCATCTCCTTAATCCATGTAATCGGACAAGGCGGATTTGAACCGCCGACCTCTTGGTCCCGAACCAAGCGCGCTACCATCTGCGCTATTGTCCGTCTTAGGACATTGTAGGTCCTTTTTATGGATATTTATTAAAAAACCCGTCCGTCAGACGGGTTTCAATCGGGAGCGACGGGGCTTGAACCCGCGATCTCCGGCTTGACAGGCCAGCGTGATAAACCAACTTCACTACGCCCCCAAAGATCATTCTTCCTGATTCTTAAAAAGCCTACGCTTGAACTATACCAAAAATAATTAAAAATAGTCAAGTATTTAAAAAAGAAGCACGGTTTTTATAAAAAAAAGTGTAGTAAATATTGCTAAGTCATGGTAATGTGGTGTAAGTATGGTTGATAGTGTTCTTATAGATACCCTGAATATTCAGGCACGGGATTTTGCAACCCGCTGGAAAGCTTTAATCAGAAAGTCGCCGCAGCTTAAACATTACAACTCCATGGACGATGAAGATCTCATTGAAATCAATGCCAAATATTATCCTTTATTGGCCAAAACCCTTGACCGCGGCCTTGACCGTAATTCCGTAGGGGATTTTTTTGTAAAGATTGGTAAAGCCAGGGAAAAGGCCGCCTTTCCGGTTTCGGAAGTAATATACGGACTAAACCTTGCCCAGCAGGTAGTTATTGGCTACATGATGACAGATTTTGTTCTGGACAGTACAGTACGTATGTATCAGGCTATGGGAATAGTAAACAGGGTATCGGAATTCTTTTTATTGGGCTGTTTTTACATAACCAAGGGCTTTCTTGAAGCAACGTATCAGGAAATGAGTCAAAACGACAAGGTTTCCGAAGAATTATTAAAAAAATACTTTAAGGACGATTTCTTCTTTAAAAACGACTAAGAATACCGGGCAAAGGGTAAAACATGGAAGCTTTTGAAATAAAAACTGTTTTTTCCCTGGCCTTTTTTGGATACACATTTCCAATTACAGAAACAGTGGTTGTCTCCTGGGCCGTAATGTTAATCCTTATTATAGGGTCCTTTATAATTACCCGTAAGCTTAAAGAGGTTCCTTCCGGCCCTCAATCGCTGATTGAGACAGGAGTAGAGTTACTTCACAATTTTACCAAAGATCAATTCGGCTCTTTTTCAAAGTTCCTCGGCCCCTACATGGGATCACTGTTTCTCTTTCTGCTCCTGGCAAACATCATTGGGGTTCTTTCGCCCATTGAACTGAAATTCTTCGGACGGGAGTTTATTCCGCCCTTTATGATCCGGCCTCCTACCAGAGATATCAATGTAACGGCGGCATTGGCGGTAATTTCTATTGCCCTGGTACTGATCTGCGGTTTTGCAGCCCGGGGAGTTAGCGGCTGGTTCAAACACCTCCTCCATCCTCTTCCAATAATGTTACCTTTTAATATAATGGATTACGGTACCCGGCTTATTTCGCTGTGCCTGCGGCTGTTTGGAAACATTCTGGGCGGTTTTGTGTTGATGTCCATGATCGAAGGGTTGTTACCGATTGGGCTTCCCATGGTCTGTTCGCTGTATTTTGATTTTTTCGACGGGTTGATGCAAGCGGGAATTTTTGTGTTTTTAACCAGCATCTATATTTCAGAGGCGGTAAAAATTCATGAGTAATATAATTGATAGGAGATTTCATGAAACTTTGTTTCATGTTCGATTTGACTGTGCGGTTATCCAACCGCATGAAAATGGGGGTTAAAAAATGGATTTGACTATTTTGCTCGGTGTTGGAGCTGGTATTGCGGTAGTTACCGGCATAGGGGCCGGTGTCGGCATCGGAATTGCAACTTCCGGATTGATGCAGGCTATTGCACGCCAGCCAGAGGCAAGTAACAAGCTTACACCCATGTTTTTTGTCGGCGTGGCTTTGGCGGAATCGACGGCCATATACGGGCTGGTTATCGCAATTCTTCTGATCACCAGACTGGGTTAAACAAGGCCGGGGTTACATGAAACTTCGTTCCATGTTCAATCCTCCAGCCGTACAATATAGGGGTTAACATGCTTGATTTTTCTATCACATTCGTTATCACCATTATCAATATTGCCATTCTGTTTTTTATTTTACGGGCGTTATTATTTAAGCCGGTAACAAAATTTATGGCGGAACGGGCACAGCGTGTTAAAAATACCATTGAACAGGCAGAAAAAGAAAAGATAACAGCGCAAAGACTGCTTGAGCAATACAAAAAACAGCTCAATAATGCCGAAAAGGAAGCTGATTCGATAATCCGTTCTGCCCGGGAACAGGCAGAGCTGGAAAGAGAACAGATTCTGGCCAATAGCAAAATTGAAGCCGGACGAATTCTCAATGCTGCTCAGGCAAAGCTGGAAGCAGACCGTCTGGCTGCAATGACCCTTTTTAAAACGGAGGCCGCCGCCCTGGTATTAAGCGCCGCAGGCCGTCTTCTGAAGCGGGAACTTGCCGGACCTGAACAGCAACGCTTTGCCGCAGAAGTACTGGATAACCTTGTTCAGGACACCCAACATCAGGAAAAACGATAGTGTTCAGGCCGGAACCCTGGGCGGAAGCCTTTGTCAAAACTGCCGGAACTTCCTCTGCCGCAGAAACTGCTTTGGATTACCTTAAAGTATTCTGCCGTGCCGCTCTTGTTTTGCCGGGAGATCTTTCCGGCAGAAATGATGCAGACCGGCTGGAAAAATCAATCAGTGCGGCTCTGGCTCGAACCGGTAACTCCCTGGAAACTGAAGGCGGAAGCGAAGCGTGCAGTTACCCTGCAGTGCTGGCAGAACGGTTTGTACTGCTGATGCTCAGAAAAAAGTGTTTTCATTATTATAAAAGGATTGTACGGGAAATCGAAAAAAACATTTATAAACAAAATGGAATTGAAGAAATATTTGTAGAAGCTGCTGTTGATCTTGGGGAAGATCTCCTGGCCGCACTGAAAGAAAAAGCAAAACAACTTTCCGGAGCAAAGGACGTTATCTTTTCACTCCGGCTTATTCCCGATCTTATCGGCGGATTCAGGATACGATGGGGAAGCATGCTCTATGACGGCAGTATAAAGGGCCGGCTGCATAAAATGACTGCGGATCTGGGCGTTCTTTATTCCTCACGGGGACTGGAGGTATAATGGCAAATTTCAGTGAACTTTCTAAAGTTCTTGAAGATGAAATAAAACAATGGAATGGTAAAACTGCTGCGGACTCTACCGGTTTTGTAACCCAGGTTGGAGATTCGGTTGCTTCCGTCTATGGTCTGGACGGGGCAATCTACGGAGAAATGGTAGAATTTTCTTCCGGCGCCACCGGAATAGTGCTGAACCTGGAAGAAGACGGCGTAGGCTGTGTACTCCTTTCGGGGGAAAACCTTGTAAAGGACGGCGAAGAAGTACGCGGTACCGGAAAAGTTGTATCAGTTCCCGCAGGTCCCGGCATATTGGGCAGAGTTGTAAATCCTTTGGGAGAAACTATTGACGGCAAAGGGCCCCTTGATATTGCCGAATACCTTCCGGTAGAATCCCCTGCACCTTCGGTAATAAACAGAGGTTCGGTAGATACGCCGCTTCAGACCGGAGCCCTTTCGGTTGATGCCATGATACCCATTGGCCGGGGACAGCGTGAACTTATTATTGGCGACAGGCAGACAGGCAAAACAGCGCTTGCCGTAGATACTATCATTAATCAAAAAGGAAAAAATGTTTATTGTGTTTACTGCGCCATCGGGCAAAAATCTTCTTCTGTTGCGGCAATACTCCGTAACCTTGAAAAGCACGGTGCTATGGACTACACCTTTGTTGTAATGGCCTCCGCTTCGGATTCCGCGGCATTACAGTACATGGCTCCCTATTCAGCCTGCGCAATGGCGGAATATTTTTTGCATCAGGGAAAGGATATACTTATTGTTTACGACGATCTTTCAAAACACGCCGTTGCATACAGGACAATCAGCCTCCTCCTCCGACGCCCGCCGGGCAGGGAAGCTTTTCCGGGGGATGTATTCTATCTCCATTCACGGCTGCTGGAAAGAGCGGCAAAACTTTCTCCCGAACTTGGCGGCGGTTCCATTACGGCTCTTCCCATTATCGAAACCCAATCCGGAGATATTTCTTCGTACATTCCGACCAATGTTATTTCAATTACCGACGGCCAAATCTTTTTGGATTCGGAACTGTTTAATTCCGGTTTTCGGCCGGCAATTGATGTGGGCCTTTCGGTAAGCCGCGTAGGCGGTACAGCCCAAACAAAAGCTATACGCAAAGTGTCCGGCAGGCTCAGGCTGGATCTTGCACAGTACAGGGAAATGGCCGCATTTGCCCAATTTGGCAGCGATCTGGATAAAGCAACCCAGGAAAAACTGGCTCAGGGAGAACGGCTTATGGAAGCCCTTAAACAAAACCAGTTTTCTCCCCTTTCCATGGAAAAAGAATGTGTCGCTCTTTTTGCGGCGGTTCACGGCTATCTTGCCGATATTCCGGTAGATGCGGTAAAGAGTTTTATATCAGGACTCCTGGAGTATATTTTATTAAAATACTCGGGAATATTCAAAACCATTATAGAAACCAAAGCCACCAGTACCGAACTGGAACAAGAGCTTTCAGGAGTAATTGAAGAATATAAACACCTGTCCAACAAGACACATACACCGGCAAACAGCAGTGAAGTGAGCGAAATATAATGGCAAACCAGCGGGACATACGTCTAAGGATGAAGGCTGTCGGACAGACCCTGCAGGTTACCAAGGCAATGAATCTGATCTCCACATCAAAGCTTCGCAAAGGAAGGCGGGTGCTGGAAGACACCGAACCGTTTTTTGTACGTATTCAAAAAACCATGTATGATATTCTGGCCGGCGCAGGAAATGTAAAGAGCCGTTATCTCGACCAGGAGACTGAAAAGACGCCAAATGCCGGACCTGGTTTTGTAGAGTATCCTTCAAAGCGCAGCGCCATTCTTGTTGTCACCAGCGACAAAGGGCTGGCAGGAGGTTATAACGCCAATGTTTTTCGTGAAGTTACTTCGCTCTGCAAAGGATTACCCAATGCGGTGTTGATCCTGATAGGCTCCATTGGATACCGGTATTTTATTCATAGCGAGTATTTGATTATGGAAAATTTTTCATTTCGTTCCCGTCTTCCGGATATGGACAATGCCCGGGAAATTGCCGAATTTGTGATTGCCCAGTATCTTTGGGGTATGTTTGATGAAGTTTATATTGTATATACCCATATGTACAGCGCCGTTAAATTATTGCCTGAAGCAAAACAAATACTCCCGCTAAATAAAAAAATGCTTCAGGAAGACATTGTAAAACACGGATTGGGAAAACGCATCGATCTTCATTTTGAGTATCATCCGTCGGAAGAAGAAGTTTTTGATGCACTGGTACCCATGTATATCAAAGGGGTTATTTACGGCTGCATGATCGAAGCATACGCCAGTGAACAAAGCGCCCGAATGGCGGCTATGGACGAAGCAAGCAAAAGCGCCCAGGATATGCTCTCTTCGCTTCATCTGCAGTATAACCGTATCAGACAGGCAAGTATTACCCAGGAAATGACGGAAATTATCAGCGGCAGTTCTGCCTTGAGCTAAACACTTAAAATTTGGTAAAATGCAATAACCTGCGACACTAGCTCATCCGGATAGAGCAGCTGCCTTCTAAGCAGCAGGTGGGCCGTTCGAGTCGGCCGTGTCGCAACATAGATGCTGTTCTGCTTCCATGAATTTTTAAACCCAACTATGTTAGGATTATCCTTCTTTTACCATAAGACGAAATTTCGCCCGGCGGTATGCAGATTCTGCTGAAGAAGTCTCAAACCGGAAAGTACCGGCATCCATAGTTTCTCTTGCCGCTGCAAGGGCTTTTTCCGCCCGTTCACGGTCAATTTCTTCGGGCCATTCAGCAGCGTCAGCCATAAGAATAGTGCCGTGCGCTTTTACTTCCAGTATGCCGTCTGCAATAAACGCATTTTTCCATTCGCCGCTTTTTATTTTTATTTTCAGAATCCCTGTCTGAACCGGTGCAGTTAAAAATGAATGATCCGCATAGATAGTAATATCACCATCCTTTATAGTAAGGGTAACAGCGACTATTTCGCCGGAAAAAAAACGGCGATACGGCGTGTATAGTTCAAACTTAAAACTTTTCACAATGCTTTACCCTGCTTTTTCAAGCACATCATCTATACTGCCGGCCATAAAAAACGCCTGTTCGTTTATGGAATCACATTCACCATTAAGGATCATTTTAAAGCCGCGGATAGTGTCTTTAACCTGAACATAACGGCCTTTAATACCGGTGAATTTTTCTCCGACAAAGAAGGGCTGCGAAAAGAAACGCTGAACCTTACGGGCGCGGGCAACAAGAATTTTATCTTCCGGTGACAGTTCGTCCATTCCCAGAATGGCAATAATATCCTGCAATTCTTTATAACGCTGCAGTATTTGCTGCGTTCTCCGGGCTGTATCGTAATGATCATCTCCCACAACTGCCGGATCAAGGATACGACTGCTGGACGCCAAAGGATCAACCGCAGGATAAATTCCCAACTCAACAATTTTTCGTGACAGTGTTGTTGTAGCATCCAGATGGGCAAAGGTTGTTGCCGGAGCCGGATCGGTCAGATCGTCTGCGGGAACATATACAGCCTGAATACTGGTTATCGATCCGCTTGATGTGCTGGCAATTCGTTCCTGAAGAGCGCCCATTTCGTTAGCCAGTGTGGGCTGATAACCTACAGCGCTTGGAATACGGCCAAGAAGAGCCGAAACTTCGGCGCCTGCCTGTATAAAACGGAAAATGTTATCAATAAATAACAGTACATCCTGGCCGTCTTTGTCCCTGAAATGTTCCGCCATAGTAAGTCCTGCAAGGGCAACCCTCATTCTGGCGCCGGGCGGTTCATTCATTTGGCCAAAAACCAGGGCTGTTTTGTCGATAACCCCGCTTTCATTCATCTCTTTCCAGAGATCGTATCCTTCGCGGCTTCGCTCTCCAACACCGCTAAAGACAGAGTACCCCGAATGTTCGGTAGCTATATTGCGGATCAGCTCCATGATGATGACGGTTTTACCTACTCCCGCACCGCCGAAAAGACCGATTTTTCCGCCTTTGGCATAAGGCGCAATAAGATCGATTACTTTGATTCCTGTCTCCAGCACATCGGTAGCCGGGCGCTGTTCCGAAAAACCGGGAGCGGCACGGTGAATGGAGGCAAATTCACCGGGAGAAAATGGACCGTTATTGTCGATAATTTTTCCTGTAACACTGAACATACGGCCCAGTACGGCCTCTCCGACAGGGACATTAATGGGTTTTTCCGTATCCAGCGCAATAAGCCCTCTGGCAAGCCCTTCGGTAGGTTCCATTGCTACACAACGGACTTTATTGTCCCCTATGTGCTGAAGCACTTCCAGGATAACATCATTTTCTCCAAGATGAACTTTAAGAGCGTTGAGTATTGAAGGAACTCCGGTTTCCTCAAAGCGAACATCAACTACAGGCCCTACAATCTGGGTAATTATCCCTGAATTTGCCATAGCACTCTCCCGTTGGAATATCGTATCATGTAATATACAAACATTCCACATTAAATTCTTTAAAAAACCCTGCAAGGTTTTGCAATAATGATATTATCAGTTGCAAAAATTGTTAAAAACAACTATTCTGAACATAATTAAGAAACAGGAGGTCCCATGAAGCGTTTTTTTTCTAAACCGTTATTTTTAACTGTAATGGCATTTATGCTTGTCCTTTCTTCTTCACTTGTTATCACTGCATGTGTTTCCAATCCTTATACCGGCAAAAGCACAATGGCTTTTGTTGACAACGATACTCTTTTTGCATCTTCATTTACTCAGTACAAGGAATTTTTGAACGAAAATTCGGTAATTACCGGGACAGCGGAAGCAGCTATGGTAACCCGTGTTGGAAACAGAATCAGAATGGCGGCGGAAAAATGGGCTGCCTCGGAAGGACAGGGCAGTTATCTGGATAAATACCAATGGGAATATACGCTGGTAAGATCCAACGAAGTAAACGCATGGTGTATGCCCGGCGGAAAAATTGTCGTCTATACGGGAATACTCCCGGTAACCAAGGACGAAGCCGGTCTTGCGGTAGTGCTGGGTCATGAAGTTGCCCATGCTCTGTTAAATCATGGACAGCAGCGGGTCAGTGCCAGTGTACTGCAGGAACTCGGCGCATCAGGAATCTCGATATTTACCGGAAACCAGAGCCAAGAATCCCAGGCATTAGCTATGACAATATACGGCGCGGGCTCAACCGTTTTCGGAACCCTGCCCTTTTCCCGTTCCCATGAAAGCGAAGCGGATCGTATAGGCCTTTATCTGCTGGCCATTGCCGGATACAATCCCGAAATGTCGGTGAGTTTTTGGGAACGAATGTCGGCGCTGGGCGGCGGCGGAACACCGGAATTCCTCAGTACACACCCGGCGGATACCACCCGAATTACGAATCTTAGAAACTGGATTCCCGAGGCAAGAGATAAGGCAACGAAAATAGGGATAATACCGTAAGCATCTGCTTATTGCCCCTACACCGCAGCCTGAAAAACAAACCAGCCGTCCTTTACAGAAAACTGAAATACACCGTTATGCTTCTCAACAATACGAGCCATGCTTTTTGTACCGAAACCATGCCCCTGTTCTGTTGTTACCGGCTGACCGTGCTCAAATACCGGCTCCTTCTGATACCTGTTGCGTATGTCAATGCACAGTTTGTCATCCCTGGAATGAATACGCAGCCTGACAAAGCGCTGATTGATTTCAGGTATCCGTTCACAGGCTGCTATGGCGTTTTCCAAAGCGTTTGACAAAAGAGAACAAAGCTCGGTGTCGCTAAAGGGAATCGACTCGGGTAGCTTCGCGTCTATTGTCAACAGGGTTTGCGACTGCTGCGCTTTCACGGCAAAAGCGGACAAAATCAAATTAACCGTTTCGTTTTCACAAAAGCGCAGCGGTGTGATAGCGTCCATGTCAGACTCGGCGGTACGCAGGTACTCTTTGATCCGCTCAATAATTGCCCCTTCCCCCTTGGAAGCCAATCCCTGTAAAAGAGCGAAATGGTGACGCATGTCATGCCGGTAGTGCGCGGCATTTTCCTGTATCTGCCGCAGAGAATCAAACTCCGTTTGCGCCAGGCGGAACTGCATATCCAGCATATCCCGTTCTCTTTCGACACGCGCCTGTTTTTGTGTTTCGACATAATAAAGGAGGGTAAACACCACATAGGCTGCAGATACAAAAGAAGGCATGAACTGTACAACCGCGCGGTGTCCTGTGTACATTAAATCGGTGTAAATAACAACGGCATAATCGAACAGATAGTAAGCAAACGGCAGAGCGCCAAAGAACAGGCATGATTTCACCGAACGATTCATCAGACGCCGTACCGGCCTTACCGCATATTTTTGCAGAAAATAGATTGTCAGAAACGCGCCCGTGATTAAACCAAGATGATTCATGGAAACAGCGTTCAAAACCCCGCTATGGTTAAAGGAAAAAACTTCGCCCTCTATGCCTGAGTTCACGGAAACACCTTCAGAAACTCCGCCTGAGTTCTTGGCAATAATAGTGAAAATTTCGCCTGAAAAAGAGCCGATCCAACGGGGAACCTGATAGCACAGGAAGGTAAGAAATAAACTTGTAAGCGCAATCAGAGGCGGACGCTTGAAGTACACGACAATAAAAACAACAGTCGGCACATGGCACAGCAGCGGAAATATTCTGGTTACTATGTACATATCCTTCCAGAACCATATATTTACTAATACAAAAATAAATAAAATGCCGGTAAAACACCATAAAACAAGAATATTTTTCCGTGTACGTTCCATTCCTGCAAAACTGAATGCAACCGCCGTAGGGAACAGTATCATCATAAAGTACCGCGAGAATTCAATAACTGTTCGTATCACCCGATCGTTCCCTCTTCCGTATAATAGGCAAGATAAAGCGCTTTAATCTCAGTTGCCTTACCCTGCGCGATAGGAACCGGGGAAAGGGTCTTTAAAGTTATCTGTTTGCTATCAATGGTTTTAATATACCGCATATTCACCAGATAACAGCGGTGGGGTTTAATAAAACAACCGAATTTCAGCAGCTTATCGCAAACAACAGAAAAAGTTTCGTAACATTCGATTACCCTGCCGTCGCTCAGGTGATACAGCACATGACTGCCGAAAACCTCGGCAAAAACCAAATTAGAGATTACTATTTTTTGAATGCCGTTTTTGCTCTTTACGATTACAGCATCCTCATCTTTCGCCGGCATCTGATCCAGTATTTCGTCAAAGACGGTGAACAGTTTTTCTTTGGTGATTGGCTTAAGGATATAGTTATCAGCTTTTACCGAATAGCTTTTTAAAGCGTACTCAGACGATGATGTAAAGAATACAATCCGCGCTTTTTTGTCAAAGTTGCGAATTTCCTTTGCGGCATCAATACCCAGAAAGCCCGGCATAATGATATCCAGGCAATATATGTCATAGCGTATTCCCTTTTCCAGCGCCGATATCAGTTCGACACCGTTGGGAAAGGAGGCGTATTCGCAGTTAACATTTTTTGATGTTCTATAGATGTCTATAAGCTGTACCATATTGGCCAGTTCATCTATATTGTCGTCACAGATTGCTATACGAAGCATGGGTTATACCTTATGTCATTATCTTGCCGTAAACCACCGAAATTGTCAAAGCTCATTGCTTCTTCCCCCAACAAACACACGCCCTAAACCACTGATCATCATAATCGAAAAAAAATATCTCCGTATTGCTCGGAGGAGACAATAACGCCCAACGAATATAATACCCATTCCCTCGCGCGTCCGCTCCCCTGGTAAAAATCGTACAAATATGTTGTTAAAAGGGCGTTTCGTATTGTTTCGCCAAAAAACCCTTCCCTATCTTCAATAAAACGGCAGTATTTAGGGGTATATCCCTGTTAGAAACATGTTTCATGTCGTTTTTTTAATGTTTCATGCAGCGGACGGTTTTAATGGGGAATTTGCTGATAGATTGCTCATAAAGGGCTGGCGTCCATAATCTTCGGCACATGGGCCATTATCAGCGCCATTATTTTTTAAGGAGATTTACCAACGCCTTTGCGAGAGAAATAAAATAAACATTTTAAGGGAGTTAACATGAAAAAGAACAAACGTATCGTAATGCTGCTGGCTCTGTTGCTGGCAGTATCCACCACATCCGTAATGGCAAAGGGCCTTTTGGAGGGGTTCAGCAGCGACAGCAGCAGCAAGAATGCGGAAATGCCCGACCCGAGGATTGGGCGGATGTCACGCCCCCCCACACCGAGGGCGAGCGGCAACACGTTCACCAACAGCGTCGGGATGCGCTTTACGCTGGTACAGCCGGGAACTGTCATCATGAATGGCACAGACCCGGCAAATGCCGCGGCAATGAAAACTTATGGAAAAGAATACCAGAAGGGAGGGGACCCCGTGGAATACCCGACAAGCATCACCCGGCCCTTCTATATCGGGATAACCACCGTAACCGAGCGGCAGTGGCAAGCGGTAATGGGAAGGCCGGCTAACGATTATCCCACTAATGCCCCCGGTTACCATGACAGGAACGGTTATGCCCCCGGCACAAGGAGCGGCCCTGACGGCCCCGCCAACCCCATCAACTGGAACGAAGCGCAGGAGTTCATCAACTGCCTCAACGAAAAAGAAGGAACCAACCGCTACCGCCTTGCAACCGAGGCGGAGTGGATGCGCGCGATACGCGGGAATTATGGCTTGCAATATCCTATCGTTGAATGGTGCAACGACGCGTTTGACGATAAATATTTCCCCCGAATGCCCTCCGCCGACCCCTGGGGACCCGCGGAAGGAAGCTACAAAGTGACTCGCGCGGGGTGGAATCTAATTACGGTTAATGCAGGTGTTGACCGGTTTTTTAGCCGTAAAGAGGAAAGGCGCGATCATAGGCCTCAGATTGGGAACGAAACCCACTACGGCTTCCGCGTCGTCCTTGACACCGATCACCCGGGCGAGGTTCCCGCCAAGCCTCTGCGCCAATTCACCGTTGAGGCGCGCAGTACTGCGGTCTTCGAATACGGCATGATCGCGGGGTCCGACCCTGCCATTTGGGGACACCCGCCGGTTATGGTGAAGATAAACGACGGCCCCGAGCAAGTCGTTGTGAGCTCGGGCCGCTCCCCGATAAAGCGCACCTTTACCGCCGCCATAGGCGACAAGGTGGAAGTTCGCTGGCTGGGAGATGACCGTACAGGGAAGGTGCATGTCTATTACACCGACACGCCCGCCGCCAACATCAACGACAGCGCAAAGATACTCGTCGTTTCAGGCGGCGGTATCTACGACACCCCCATACATGGCCGTTTTGCCGTAACCGCCCGCGGCACGCCCAACAGCATAATCTTTGGCACACAGGCCGCCCGGCAGGTAACGACCGCTCCCGGCACCTTCACCGTCGAGATAATAGCCCTAAACTCCAGCCTCAAAAGCGAATCGTGGGGACCTAGTCACGGCTCGGTTTTGATAAGCGTCAACGGCGGACTACCGACGCCCCTTGTTGAACAGCTGGTATTCAACGACAAATGGATACCCACGCCGCATAAGGTAACCTTTAACGCCCGGGCGGGCGACCGGGTGCAGATAATCTGGAGGGCAGGAAGCAGCGCCGGAATGGCTCAAGTTTTCGTCTACCGAAACGACCGCCCCGCCCGCGACATCAAAGACACCGCCAACATCCTCAGCGCCATCGGCTGGGACCAAGCAGTCCGCACCGAGAGGGGCGCCGAGAACGTTGTTGTGGATATGGTGATCAGGTAGGGAGTGAAGATTTCACGCAGAGAACGCAAAGTGATGAAGCTCCGCTTCATCTTGTAGTTTTGGAACAAGTCCAAAACTACCCACTGTTCACTTCCCTTTGCGATCTTCTCTGCGCCTCCGCGTGAGATCTTTGGGGAGAGTGCAAGGGAAAATAACGGGATTGCTCCGTACGGAATGACACCCGTTTTTTCATAGACAAGCTGCTGTTGGCGGCTTTGATTAACGAGAGAGGAGAAAAACATGAAGAAACTAATCGTCGTACTGTTTGTTGTGCTTATGGCAGTGTCCGTGAGCGGGCAGCAAATTCAGCTGGGGAATTTCCCCGTAGGGCAGTGGCTCGACCCCAATTACAATGCGATTTGGGAGTTCTCGTCGAACAACATCAGGATTCTCAGCCCCAATGGAAGCGTTTATCACGACTTTTCCAACTACACCATTCAAAACTTTAGGGTGTTTATGGAAGGAACGGCGCCGGGTATCTCGTTTACCTGCCCCGATACCGGAAGGTCGTACCGCTTTATCAAACCTTTGACCAACAACGACCTGGTTATGGAAATCGATCGGGAAGGCCGTCCCTCGTATTCGGTAACACAGCAGACGTGGACGGGGCAGCTCCCCACACCGCCCGCGCAGCCCGCGGCCGCCGGCAGCGGACGGTTAACGATAACCAATGCGTCTGATGAACCGGACCCGGAATTCGAGGCGATGATTAGTATTTATAGTGTAGCAGTTTATAGCTTAACGGCTCCGGTTGAATATTGGACGGGTCTAGTGGAGGCTGATAGAGCTGGCAAGATGATTGCAGCCAGCGGAAGCGTTTCGTCGCCGGTAACGCTGAGGTTACCCAACCCCAATGACCCCATTAACCCCCAGGATAATAGTAACCAACCAGTCTTTACCAGATCAGGCACCTTTCTTGTCGTGTTTTCGGTCGGACCAACCCCAGCATATAGGCAGAAAATGGTTACCTTCACCAACGGCTCGGCAACCGTAGACTTTAAAACCATGCAGTCTCTCGAAGGTATGCGAGGCGGATGAGTTGGCAGGCGGTGCTGAAAAGTAACCGCCCGAAACCACGGGGGAACCTCCCTGAACCGTGGGGGAACCCCCCCAAACCACGGGGGAATCACCCTGAAGGGATGATCGAGAAGAGTTCACACGGAGGACACGAAGGCACGGAGAACACGGAGAAGAATTATATTTTCTTCTTCCTCCTCTGTGCCTCCGCGCCT
>Ga0082212_10004879_pt1 | contig 18518 bp, 20 predicted proteins | sample TergutNt197P3_FD_71548 | JGI IMG/M metagenome (GOLD analysis project Ga0082212, IMG submission 71548) | Neocapritermes taracua P3 segment gut microbial communities from Petit-Saut dam, French Guiana - Nt197 P3 | ecosystem: Host-associated > Arthropoda: Insects > Digestive system > Gut ...
TCAACTCTTTTATTATGTTTTCGTCATACACGAAAGCCTTCAAATACTCGTATATAGCGCACAAATCGTTTGACTTCTCAATAATTTCTCTGATTTCATTTTCCTTGCCGACACGTTTAGCCAGTGTCAAAAACACACCCGACCAGTCATCGTAACACTTAGTAATTTTAGATATCTCCGAGCCTACAAAAGGAATCAGCGTTTTTCTTTGCATAGCCTCGAACATATGCTCATATGCAAATGTATTGGCAGGAAACACTTCAATCAAATGTTCCCATCTGACATCATCATTAATTGGCTCAATTATATCATGACAATTGGAAACAGAATCGGTGTCGTCATCAGCGGCTTCATGAGTGCCTTGTGAAGCGTTTTTTTCATCGTTTTTATTTTCTGCACACAAGCGTTCGTATGTGGTGGCAATGATGTTCGGCACACCGTCATCTTCGCTATCTTTTTCTTTTTCATCAATAAAAGACTTGAATTGCAATGCGAGAGCCATCGCCAAGCATTTTTTATCGCATATGAGATGCTCATTTATTCCAAAGGATTTGATAAGGGAAGTATAAGCTCCAGATTTTTTTTTCATGCATTCCTCAAAAAACTGAGCCAAATCCTCTGTATTAACGATGCTGTTATCATTTTCATCAACAGGAAAGCCTCGTTTTATCTCTATGGACAGCGACTTTGTGCCGTTACATAACTTATAACGATAATCTGAGGCATCGTATTCTCGTTTTTCTATTGTAATTTCGTGGGTACAACCCGCTGCTTTAAACAATCTTGATAAAAAAGTTGGACGATTGCGTAAATATGCGCTTCCTATCGCTTCATAAAAAGTTTTGAATAAAGTTGATGCTTTAATCACAGAATCGCCCCCTTTCTATAAATATTTTGTTAGTCCATTGAAAGTCCAAAAGTCCAACAAAGGTCTATAAATTGGCAAATAGTAAGTCCAAAATTACCCTGTTATCATTTGAGATAACAGGGTTTATTTTTTTCCTGCAACCTCTTTGGTTAGAAAAGTATGAATTGATTTTTCGACAGAGAGGCGCTGTCAAAGCACCATCAACGCAAATACGCACAATGCAATCGAATAATCGCTGTCCCTACTATTGTACATCAAAATCCGACAAAAATCAAGAGGTTTTGAAAAAAATATCGAAAGGAGTCAAAAAAATGACTAAGTACACAATTATCGGCGAAAACGGCTCAGAGCAGCCCGTCAGCAAATCAGAATTTTACGAGGAGCTTGCAACCAAAAGGCATTATCATTACGAAGACGGAGGTGTCCATGTCCTGCTTCCCAAAACGGATAAATACAGGGAAGTCTACCTTGTACCTAAACGCCAAGAATGGGCAATAGCCAAGCAGATTGAACGCGACACCCGTTGTCTCGACTCGAACGGCAATATCTGTAAAGGTAAATGCACGGGATGCTCAAGAAATGCCGAACGTCCCAACCGCACACCTGCATCGCTGGAATATCTTGCCGAGGAAGGACATGACGAACGCGACCAAACGCAAAATACTGAAGTCGGTGTTATATCAACCGTTATGATGGATAACTTTCACCGCAAATATTCCAAGCTGGATACAGAGATGTTAGCGTTGGCAGAAGCATTACTTGAAGGGCAGACAATTAAGGAACACGCCGAAAAGCTCCACGCAATTAGTCCGAGTGTTTCATTTGAAGCTACATATCAGAAGGTCTACAGAAAATACTCAAAGCTCAAAAAGGAAGTAATAGAATTCCTTAGAGAGTGGTCGTAATCACAAAATAACCAGAAGGAATCACGCGCTTGCGGCAACAAAAACGCCTGCGACGGAAAACCGGCTATTCGCAACCCTGATGGCTATAAGGCGAAAAATTTTATTTTTATGACGCGGAGGTATACCACATGAACTATCAAGAATATTTCAAAGAATTGCAACTCGACAGCGAAGACCACGCTGTTTATGCTCGAAACGACATTGGGACAGCCCGGTTATTCCACGACTTGCACAAGGAACTGATTGTTTATGTTGAAGATGCTAAGTTGTGGCTTTCATACGATGGTCGGCGTTGGAAGCCCGATAAAGGAGCGGTACATCGCTACGCCGAGGCATTCGTTGAAGCCTACGCAGAATATGCACGGCAAGTTCAAGGTAATAGTTTAGTTCCGAGCGGCGAGGATTATTTGAGCTTTGAGGCTTATACTGCTGGCTTTCAAAGTTTGGGACGCCGCAAAGCTCTTGTCGAGGGAGCGAGCAACCGTTCATTCAAGCGGTTGGGAGAGTTCGACAGCAACCCGTACCTTTTCAATTGTCAGAACGGCACATTTGATCTTGAAAGCTTAGAGTTTCGCCAGCATTCACCGTCAGACTATATTACAAAGGTTTCGCGCGTCGAATATTCTGCGGACACAGTGTGTGACCGCTGGAAGCAGTTTATTGACGAGGTTATGGAAAGCAAATCCGAAGTTGCGGTTTACTTGCAAAAAGCACTTGGTTACGCTTTAAGCGGCGAAACCACACAAGACTGTTTCTTTCTGATGTACGGCCCTTCTACCAGAAACGGCAAATCAACGCTCACCGAAACAATTACTTACCTTATGGACGACTACGCGACAAGCACTCAACCGCAGACTTTAGCCAAACGCAATACGAATGGTTCAGCGCCATCGCCTGATCTCGCAAGGCTTCGTGGGGCGCGGTTTGTCAATGTTCCGGAACCCGAAAAGGGCATGGAACTGAACTCGGCATTGGTTAAGCAGCTTACCGGCGGAGACAGAATCATGGCACGTTACCTTTTTGGTAACCCCTTTGAATACTCCCCGGAATTCAAAATATTCATAGGCTCAAATCACATACCAAGAATCGCCGACAGAACCGTTGTTACGAGCGGAAGATTGAAAATCCTGCCATTTAATCGCCATTTCAAACGCGAAGAGCAAGATAAGACTTAAAAACAAGCTTTCAAAACGGTTGCCGCCATGAGCGGAATTTTCAACTGGCTTGTTGACGGCTTTCGTTTGTTCAAGCAGGAAGGGCTTGGTGACCCGGCTGATATATGTAAAGAACTTGATAACTTCGAACGCGAAGCAACCGCCGACATTGATGTCTTCTTGAATGAAAATATAGTGGAAGCTAACGGCGAACGCTTGAAAACCAGCGACATACACCAACGGCATTCTGAGTGGGCTAAGATAAACGGTTATAAGCCGCTTTCGCCGCAGTCTTTAATGCGTGAGCTACGCAGTCGGTATGAAGTCAAGCGTTTTACTGCCGAAGGGAATGCGATTCCGGGATACACACTAAAGTAAAGACCCGAATGCCCGAGTCTTGCTCTGCTGATATGGCGGTGCAGCAGAGCAAGACTCTCTCTTGTTTATGATATGTATGATACATAATTTTCAAAGGCTAAAAAGTCGGACACAAAATATTGCTTTCGCAATGTATCTGCCGTGAATAAGTAGTATTAATAAAAATCTTACATACCCCGTAAACAACAGACGTTTAGAGTCATTTAGATATTGTAAGGCAATTCCGAAAAATAGTCAGCTATAAGAGCTATTAATTTATTGATACACCATCTATACGAGGGCTAAATGTCCTTAAGAGAAATCCTAAACCCGCAGCCGGGTTCCCCCAAAAAGCAGACGGCTGGAATTTTGAAAAGTTAACTTCAAAACAGGAGGTCGACCATGAAGCTATCCAACTCCGTTCAAAAACTTGAGACGCTATTCGATGAGGTCAACAATCACCTTTTCGAAGGCGAGGTAATCAGACCGGTTATAACCATTCAAACAAACGGCAGAAGATCATCAACATTAGGTTGGTGTACCACTTGGAAAGCATGGAAAGACGGCGAAAAAGTCGGCACAAATGACGGCTATTACGAAATCAATATTTGTTCCGAATATCTTCACAGACCTTTTTTTGAAGTTATGGGAACTTTGATTCACGAAATGGTACATCTGTATAACCTTCAAAACGGGATTCAAGATTGTAGCCGAAGCGGAACGTACCACAACAAACGATTCAAAAGGGCGGCGGAGAAATACGGGCTAACTGTTTACAGACAAAATGGCCGCGGATTTGCAAGCACGAAATTGAATATCGCTACTGCCAAATGGGTCGAAACAAGGTATGCCGGGATATCATTCAATCTTCACCGTGGAAATTTTGATGTTAACGCTGGTTCAGGTGAATCCGAAAACGAACCGGGGAAAACAAAGCAATCTTTCCGCAAGTATGTATGTCCCGAATGCAATACAATCGTCCGCGCCACTAAGCAGGTGAATATCGTATGCGGGGATTGCGACCAGAATTTCATTAATCAAAGATAATTGATGCACAGCAATGGGTTGTAAATTTTATAAAAAAATCGCACACCCCGTAAATAACGAGCATCCAGAATCATTTATGTATTGTAAGGTAATAACGCACAGCCAACTGAACATCGATTTACAGTTGGCATATAAAAGAAGGAGGAACCGCCACCATGATTATCACTGCTAAATATTCTATCCATGAAAAGGAAGAAAACATGATGAGTACACCGGAAACCGAAATGCTTGAACAAGATGAAATGGTTGCTGAAGCTAATGAACCCTCGAATGATTCAAAAATGATTGAAATTCCCTTTGAGGACTATCTCAATATGAGAAATGAAATCATTTTCCTAAACGGAAAAAACGCCGCGTTGAATGAATTGTTTGTTGGAATATTCGGTGAACGCACAGCTAATCAATCAGCCTCACAAGGCTATCAGCAAACATCGCAACAAGAAGAAATGCCAGAACCTGAGCCTATTTATAAAGAAGAGAGGAGTGTTTCTGTGGTAATTAAAGATAACATTAACGTTTCTATCGATGGAAATGAAGAGCCAATGACAACAGAAAACCTTGAGACTTTTTTGCAAAACCGTATCAAGGTGAAGGAAATAGAGGAGGATAAATATGCGATTTTATTTCCAATGCATAAAGTTGAAGACGGCAAATTGTATGAAATATTCCTAATCGCTAATGATGTCTCCCTCTATTTGTCAGATGAAGGCTCAACTATCGATGAACTGGATCGGCTATTCGAGCTATCGGAGCCTGACGTAATAAAAAACTTGGTAGCGATATTAAAGCAATATGGGTGCAGAAAAGTCGGCAAAAATATTGTGGTCGACTGCTCTCCGCAAGATATCTTTGTCAAGATAGGCTTCTTAATCCAAGCTATATCGTTCATGTTGAACATGAAAATATTCTATGTTTGAGGGGAAAGTAAAAATGGATAAATACACCAGATTCAACACGATTGTCAGTATGCTGGCTAAAAAGTACGGATACCGTTTGACGTTAAGCGAAGCGGGAAGAGCTTTAATTTGCGAATGCGACCCGGAGCAAATACACCAGATTGCAGCTGAGCTTTATAAGGCACGAGACGCAAGCGAAGAGTTCGTCAAGAAAAGTATAGCAAACATTAAGCGCCAAACGGCAAGGACTATCGGTTTTAGTTCCGGACTTTAATTTCCACAAACAAAGGAGGCAGTCAGATATGGAAGAAGCTATTAATGCATCATTAGCCGAAGATTACATAGAGCAGTTCTTCGAATGCGACAAGAAAATCGGATACCGCGAACTAACCACCGAGGATGGGCTGACCACCGCATTGTATGAAGAATTACCTTACAATGTTATCAACGGCATCCCTGTAGCGAGTGATTTTGTTGATAAAGAAGACAATGTGTATTCCTATGAAAAGCTTGTTGCGCTTTCGCCGGAAAAGCGAGCCGAATGCAGTTTGCGTTACTTTTTCCTGCCGCCGTACCACACCATAATAATCGGCACAACAGGCAGCGGAAAAACAACCGGCTATACCGAACCGCTACTCCGCGCAATGTCTTCGCAGCAAAATAAACCGAATCTGTTTTTCACAGACCCTAAGGGTGAGCAATTTGACCGACACGCTAAACACCTTAAGGCACAAGGGTATAAGATATCAGTCTTGAATTTTAAGGAGCCGATGCGCTCCGACAAGTGGAATCCGCTGCTGAAGCTATATGACCTCAAAGACAAAATAGTGAAAACCAAAGAACGCTTTGAAAAATATATGCTGGAAACGGAACTGGATTCGCAAATCAATCAGCTTGCGGCCAAGTTTATCGTAGTCAAAAACGAACGCGACCCTTCGTGGGAACAAGGTGCCGCTGAACTGTTGAAAGGTATCTTGCACGCTCTGCTTGAAAACGTAGGGAAAAAAGGTTCCGGCTTTACCCGCGATATGATGACATTCATGTCAATCTACCATTATTACAATACGTTGAAAAAAGAATTTATCGCCATTGACAGTAATACCAGCTACTCAAGCGCTAACCACACGTTCCTCAAGGATTTATCGGACAAAACTCGTAACTTTATGTCAATCGTGATAGACAACGCCAACAACACCAAGCGCAATTTCTTTGGTCAATTTGAAGTCAGTATGCGTGACTGGTTCATGGGTCATATTTTCGCATTGACTACCGGAGACACAATTGACATCGACGAAAAAGATGACGCACCGTTTGCTGTTTTTCTCATCACGCGGGACTATGATAAATCGGACTTTATAATCGCAGGTCTCTTCATTGATTCGGTTTACAAGGAAATGCTGATGCGAGCCGAAAAAAGTCCGAACGGTATAAACGAACGTGCGACGCACTTCCTGCTTGACGAATTCGGAAACATTCCGGAAATAAAAGACTTTGAAAATAAAATTGCCACGTCCCGCTCACGGAATGTTTGGTTTCATCTTTCGGTGCAGTCGTATATGCAATTGGAATTAGTCTACGGAAAAGAACGCGCAAGAATTATTCGCGATAGCTGCAATAGCCAGATATTTCTTGGCAGTCAAAACCGTGAAACAAAAGAGATATTCTCAAATGAATGTGGCAAGCACACAATCCCAACGCTGTCGGCGATTTACAACGACGGAGATCACAGTCTCGACACCGTGCCGCTCGTGCCGGTTTCGCAACTTGATCTTATAAAGCCCGGTGAAATGTATATTAAACGAGTGTACAAGCCCGTATTCGTCAGCAGTTTCGTCAGAAGTTATCAGGCGGCAGAATTCGGGATTTACGAAAACTTCGGCGGCGGGTTTGCTACAGAACTGCCGCGTTGCGAAAAACCGTTTGATTCTCCCGAGTATACATTTATACCGAAAGTTGAAGAAAGCTCAAGTAAAAGCATGAAGGACATTTTCGACTGGTAGACAAGATATTTTTACAGAGCGGAGGAATTTCAAAAAATATTTTCCATTCCCCGTAAATAACAACCCATTAGAGTCATTTATGTTTTAGAAGGGTAACGAGGGACAAGTTGCGGTAGCAAAAAGAACCAATGATTTTATACGGCAACTGTACCGAGATTAACCACTCCCTTTGCTGCTGCGAAATACTGGCGGTGGGGAACGTATAAAAACAGGAGGTGGGATATGAAAGTAATCGGGGTTACAGGTCACAGCGGTAGCGGAAAATCGACGTTCGCACAATTGTTGTCCGATACCCTTGTTGGCTCAAGGTTCATACGCACGGATGACCTCATGTACGATTCGATTAGACACTACCAGCGTGATTTTGAACGAATCTTTGGGCTGTCTGTTTCTGAAAAAACCGGAATCATGACGTTCAGGCAAGCGGGAATCGAAGCGGGCGTATGTGAATGGCAGGAATATTTAAGCGTGATACTGCCTTACATGAATTCCAGAATCAACGATGTAGCGTCGGATACAAGTTCACCTTCAAACTACATCGTCGTAGAGTGGTTTCATTTACCGTTTACCCAAGCATGGAACTATTCAGATTGTCGGATATTAATATCTGCCGCTGATAACGATATGCGCCACGAAAAATTACTTGCGCGCATGTTAAATCGCGAACAGTACCGGCAGTACAGCAGAGAAGACTTGCAAAGGACAATCAAAATGAAGGACAGGCTCAGCGACCAGTCATTTAACGCCCTAAAAAGTTGCATCGTTGTAAAAAACAACTATGACAACACACTCCAACTCGAAGCCACTCGTCTTGCTATGGTATTGACAGGGCAGCCGAGTTGAACCGAGCAATACACAGGTATTTTAACAAAAGAAAGGATGGTTGATTATGCACAATGATATGTATTTGGAAATAATGAAAAAAGTGACATCGCACCAAGAATTAACATACGACGAAATCCACGAATTTATTGTTTATGTTAGGGACGGTAACGTCTGCGATGTCCAAATTGCGGGGTTTCTGGGTGCTTTCCTGACAAAAGGGTACACGTCTAACGAAGTCGCCAGTATTGCAAAAGCTCTGAGAAACAATTGCGAACCCTTGCGCCCCCAAGTCGATGATGACCTGATGGACACTTGCGGAACCGGCGGAGGCCTTTCCACATTCAACATCTCTACGGCAACAGCTATAATCGCATCGGCTGCTGGCATCAGGGTTGCCAAAAGCGGAAGCCGCGCAATTACATCCAGTACCGGAACCGCGGATGTTTTGGAAGCTCTGGGTGTGGTGATAGAACTTCATCCGGATGATGCAAAAAGAATGATTGAAGAATTTGGCATCGCATTCCTCTACGGGCCCCAATATCACCCGTTGATGGCCAAGGTAATGCCCGTAGAAAAAAATCTGAAAGTGAAGACCCTATTCTACACCATCATCGGCCCTCTTGTGAACCCCGCCTTAGCCAACCGGCACTTGCTCGGTGTTTGCAACGAAAACATGATGGAAGTTGTTACCTTGGCGGGAAAAGAACTTGGATTCAAGAACATGATGTGCGTACACGGCGTTGACGGTTTAGACGAAATTTCACTCCTCGGTAAAACCCGTATAAGCCATTTAGTAAACGGTAAAATTTCTACATATGAAATCGCACCGGAAGACTTTGGGCTTGCTCGCTGCACCTTAGATGCTATAAAATCCGGCAACCCTACGGAAAACGCCGAACTCATTAAAAGCGTCTTCAACGGAACAAACCGAAGTGCCGCACGTGACGCCATCGTCTTGAACACCGCAGGCTCCCTCATCGTAGGCGGTAAAGCTACAGATTTTACCGAAGGCATCGCTTTAGCCATTGATATTCTCGACAGCGGTGCAGCGTACAGGAAACTTTTGGAACTGGGCGAAATGTCCCGCAGTTTGAGGAGGATAGCGTAATGATGAAACCTACACGCTTTTCGACCGCCATCATGGCCTCGACCAACACAGGCTACCTTACCGTTATACCTGATATTAAGTGCCGCTCCCCGAAGGAAGGTGACTTACTTCGAGGGCGCGACCCTATCGAAACTGCAAAGACATTGGTAAACTGCGGCGCACCGGTTGTTTCGGTTGTTACAGAAAAAAAGGATTTTGGCGGCAGCCTTGGATTGCTAAGAGATATAGCAAACACGGTGAACGTCCCTGTCCTGCGGAAAGATTTTATAACAACCGCAGACGAAATAAAAAGAACGGTAGAACACGGTGCGTCAGCTGTACTACTCATATGCGCCTACTTAAACGATAAAACCCTTTTTGCACTGTATGACACTGCGCTTAACTTTGGGGTCGAACCGCTGGTTGAAGTTCATAATGAAGCGGAAATGAATATAGCAAAACGGGTGGGCGCACATTTCATCGCAATAAACAACCGTAATATCGTCGATTTTGAACGTGACAACGGCGGGCCGGAACTTACAATTTCTTTATCAAACAGTATACCCAAAGACGTTGTGTTGATAAGCGCAAGCGGTATAAATACACCCGACGAGGCAGCTTCATTAGCCAAAGCCGGAGTACACGGCATTCTTGTGGGCACTGCATTATGGTTGGCTGATGATATGTATGAAACGTACAAATCGTTATGCGTGGAAAGTAGGTGACAGCTTGATAAATCGAAGATTACAAACCGCTCTGGAAATGCTGTGTCAAGTTAGACCACCGTAAATCGGTTAAAAAAGGGGTGATGATTGTCATGAAGCCGGAAGTAAAAATTTGTGGCATGATGAATTCGGACGATATCAAAATGTGCGTTGAATACGGAACCGACACCGTCGGCATCGTTGTAGACCACCCTGAGCCTGTGCCGTGGAATACTGATGTAGGCAAAGCTAAGGAACTTATCGCAGATTGCGGAACCGCAAAAAGCTGTATCGTAACGGACGGTGATACAACAAAATTGATAAACCTTGCGTACACATTACAGCCGGATTATATGCAGTTACATTTCAACGGATTTGTTGAAGACATAGCCCAGTTGGTAAAGCAGCTTAGAAAATATACCAAAACAAAGCTCTATGTGACCTTCACCCCCGCGACGCCTCTTGACAAAATCATAGAGTTGTCAATGCTGGATATAGCCGCGCTACTTCACGATATGCGTGTTCCCGGTAATACCAGAGTCGGCGGAACAGCAAACCCCCGTTTTTTTAAGCAAGTCCAAAACACCGTTAATTGCCCGGTTATTCTTGCTGGAGGACTAAACCCTTCAAATATCGAAACAATGCTTAAGATTTCCGAAGCACGAATGATTGACCTTATGACGGGGGTAGAAGCCTCTCCGGGCATAAAAGATAAAGCGAAGGTTTCCGCTTTATTTCGCAGTTTAACCATGATAAAATAAAACCAAAATTAAAAAAGGAGTGTTCCCAATGAAAGAAATTTATGATTACCTGAAAAAATGCGGTACGTTTTTCCTTGCAACAACAGAAGGCGACCAGCCGCGTGTGCGCGCATTCGGCGCAGTCAACATCTATGAGGATAAACTTTACCTCATCACCCAGAAGTTTAAACCGGTTTCCAAGCAACTGGGCGAAAACCCCAAAATCGAAATCTGCGCCGTTGACGGCGAGGTTCACAACGGCGGTAGTTGGCTCCGCATTGAGGCGACTTTAGTAAACGATGACCGCATCGAGGCCAAACAAAGCATGTTGGATGCTGTTCCCGTGCTAAAAAACATCTACACGGTAGACGATGATATTACTCAGGTTCTTTACTTTAAAGACGCAACCGCCATAATATCTTCGTTTGCGGGCGTGCAAAAAGTTATAAAGTTTTAGCTTTTCCGCTGAGGTTGCATGATAGGGTCGTAAGCCCTATCTTGCAACCTCAATAAAGAACGAAAAACATACGAATCAATATAAGATTCAAACATGTGGTTTTGGATTACGACAGTACACTCTTCGACTCATATCCTGTAAATTACAAAAATCAGGAGGCATTAGCATGAAATTTAAACACATAATTTGGGATTACGACGGCACACTTTTTGATTCGTACCCGATAGTGGCTGCCGCCTTTCACGAAACCCTCGAACAGTATGGTATAAAAGAGGACGTGAATGAAATTTATTCACTTATGAAAGTGACGCTTGCTCATGCTAACGAGCATTACAAGGCAAAACATAATCTTGACGAAACATTTTTCGAGCAATATAAAAACCTTAGAACTGTTTCCGATGCCGAAAAAACCACGCCCTTCAACGGTGCGATTAAATTATGTGCCGCCATCTGTGATGCCGGAGGCAAGAATTATTTATACACACACAGAAACGACAGTGCGATTGTGGCAATGGAGAGGTACGGGATGGCACAATATTTCACAGAAATTATTACATCACAGCAAAGGTTCATGCCTAAACCCAGTCCAGACGCTGTTCTGTATCTCTTAGAAAAATACAAAATTCCGAAAAACGAAGCCGTAATGATTGGAGATAGAGATATTGACATAATGTCGGGTAAAAATGCTGGAATATATAGTTGCTATTTCTCGGATGGAAACGAATCTTGTGATGCTGCGGACTATAACGTGAACAATTTCACTGATTTATTTGGCATCTTAGGAGTTTGCTAAGGCAAGATTTATGCGAAGGGAGGAAGTAAAATATTACTTCCTCCGAAACATATCCAGCGCGCCGGCGATGGCGTCAAATCTGTCCTCACCGAGAGCTTCCACGGCCTCGCTGTACGAGATGTCCGCAATGGTTTCCGTTTGCCCGTCATCCGTACCGGCAGGAAGGGGGACGGGCAAGCCGCCCATCCCGTTCTCCCGCCAGCCACGCAGCATACGCCGCACGACAGCCTCGATGTGCTTCTCGTCCAACACCGGGCGCACAGCCTCCGATGAATCCTCCCGCTTGATGTAACACAGAACAGCGTTGACGACGTACTGAGCCTTGCCGCGCCACTCAAGCCGGTTGAGGATGTCGGCCACACGAAGATGCGCCGGGTCTTTCCTGTTGAACTGTATCGTAAACCTCCTGACGGATTTTTTATCAGCCATACACGTTTACCCCCGTTTGGAAGCTCTGTACAGTAATTCGTAGCCCTTCGCGTTCGCCGTTATCCTGTCGATGAAAATAGGCGAAGCCACCTTGCCGGACACCTCAATCTGCTTGCGGAGCAATATGGAACCGCCGCCCACGAACACAGTCCTGCCGGTTCGCAAGTCGATGGCGCGTTCACGGAGCTTGCCGAAAAGGTCGGAAATGAACGTGTGGGCGGTTTCGTTTACGATGCGTTTCACGTCGTCGTTGAAATTATTGTGTTCACCTTTGAGGATGGCGTCGATGTCGCTTTCGTCCAACAATATGTCGAGGTCGGAGTTTACCCTCGCGGTGATTTGGTTGTACAGGATGATGACTCCGTTCTCAAGGCTATCACAAACCGACAAGTCCGCCTGCCCGTTCTTTATCATAAGGTAGTCGGCGGTAAAACCGCCGATGTCGATGACCATCACCTTCGGCAGCGAACTGATTGCGCCGTAGACAGGCATAGCCGCGGCAAACGCCTGCGGGAAGGATATGACTTCACTGACGTAGATTCGGAAAGGCTTCCCGCGGAATTCGAACTCCTCGACCTCGCCGCGCTTGAAGTATTCCTCGAAGCGTTCGTATTGCGCCCCGTAGTGGCTGGGGGGAAGCCCGACCAAAAGCTGAACGGGTATCATGCCGCTTTCGTAGAGTCCGTTGTCCTCGATATGATAGCCGACACCGAAAAGTGTCAACACATAAAACCTATCATCGTTGAACTTCGTCCTCATGTACGGAATTCTCTTGTCGGAGATGGTGTAATACTTACCTTTGTACTTTAAGACGTCCTCGCCGAAGGCCGGCCGGACGTTGCTTTCGCGCAGGCCGGAGGTAAAGACCCTTCCGCTGCTTACCTTGCAACTGACGTTGCCGTGATCGATTGATATGACCATAAAATCAAGCTCCTTCTTTTTTATTGATATATTTACCCTGCGTTTTCAAAACGCATTGAAAACGCACAAGAAATGCGGGGAATGATATGCTGTACCCTAATGAACGGACACAATCCAAAGATGAAAACCCACGAATGTGGACGCGATGACGGGTGTTGCAATGACAAGCTCGCAGTTGTAAACCCGAACCTCGGTCATAGAACTACCGAACCGAAATGCCCGGATTTCCGTGCCTTTTTCATGTGGTACGTTCATGTGGCGAGCAAGGCGCAGTTAAGCAACTGCGCTCGCTCGCTGGGGGAAACCCCCAGTCCCCCGGATCGCCCCCGCGCTGCGGGGTCGGCTACGCGGGCGCTGCCCGCTATTTTTGTTGCGTGCCCGCGTCACAACGTCGGCCCACGGGGTTCGCGCTCGTGTTCGCGTTCCGGCCTGTCGGTTACGTTCAGCATGCTGTCCACGTTGGCGCGCGCCGACAATAGTTCCCGTGCCTCGCCCTTCGCCTGCCGGTAATCGCGGTGCGCTTGCTTCTTTTCCTCCAGCATCGCCGCGTACTCGGCGCGCAGGGAAGCGACGGTCGGCAACTTCGTCAAGCCGAGTCCGTCAAAGAACTTCTTGGCGGCTTGGTGTAAAATGATGTCCGCTTCGTGGAGCGCCCGGAACTTTTTCGAGTAGCCCGCCTTGCGGTACTCGACATAAGTCTTCCGGGTCTTGGAGTAGGTGACGATTTGCTTCTGCAATTCCGCGTTGGCTGACAGCCTCGCGTCGAGGTCTTTTATTTTATCCGACAGATCATTAAACCGCGCGGAAGCCGCCGAGGATTTTTCCTTCAGCACAGCGTAGTCGTCGAGTCCCTGCTCCTGCAGATAGATGAGCGTCTGAGCCATCGCCTTGATGTTGTGCAGCTTGGCCCAGCGTTCGTAGCCCCTGCCTTTGCCCTCCTGCATCTTCGCCTGTATATCAATGAGCAGACCGGGGCCTCGCGGTGTTGACGGTACCGATGTTGGTGTGGTCGCTCTACCGGCAGAGGGAACAACACGCCGGCCGGCGATGCGTTCGCGGATGGCCTCTTCGGTGTAGTCGCCGCGGAGCGTGTCGCAGCGCATGGGCTTGCGTCCCGGAAGGTTGAACGTGATGTGCTTCCGCTTCTCGTTTACCTCATACCCCGCCGCTCTCATCAGAGCGAGGAACTCGGCGAAGGTCACCGGCTTATGTTCCAGCGCGGAGTCGATGGCGGCGATGAGCATTTGCTTTTGTGACGGCTCCCGCCTGTCGCCGAGCCACTTGCCGTAGTCGTTGCCCGGACTCGGCTTCGGCTTCTCTATGACCGACAGCCCATGCTCCGCGCAGATCAAATCGCTGCACCGGCGCACGGCTCTGTACGAGCCGATGAAATTACGGAACTTCCTCGTGTGGTCGAGGGCGGTGCTGTTCCATATGATGTGCGAATGGATGTGAGCCTTGTCAGTGTGGGTGCATACGATGAATGCGTACTTGCCTTTGGTGAACCGCAGGGCAAGCTCGTAGCCGATTTGGTTAGCATCTTCCGGGGTCACCTCTCCGGGCTTGAAGCTCTGACGGATATGGTAAGCGATGACGCCGCCGCGCTCCTGCTCACGGCCCGTGAGGGAAGCGTACCGCTGCTTGGACAGCATGAACTCGTTGTCAACGGTCATGGGGTCGCATTCATAGGAAGATACCAGTTCGCCGTTGTCGGTTTTGAGCGGGTTCTCCATGTAGTCAAGGCTGTCCTTCAATGCCCGCGCCACGCTCCGGCCCTTGCCGGTATGCAAAGGCATGATGCGCGTCGTCGCTATATAATCACCTCCCCAAAAGCAAAGGCGGCCGGAAATGAATCCGACCGCCTGCGTATCATATTATTTTGTATGGATTGTCTTAACTCGTGATGAACCTCTGCAGCCTTCCACCGGTGCCGGCGAGCAGTCCCGACAGCCATTCCGCGAGGGCGGGAAGCCCATACGGGCTGACGAGGAACGCAATCACCAAGAACGCGATCCCTCCCGCAGTCTCGCCCGTGATGAACAGTACCACCGAGATAATGAACACCAGTCCCGACGCTATGCCGAAGATTATTTTAGACATCCCCAGCACGAATGCGGAGAAGAACGCCAGCACGGTAAAAATCAATGCGAACGGCACCGCCAATATTTTCAGAATGAGCCTCATATACATCACCAATCCTTTTACTTACTGTGTATGCGGGTTTCCACCCACTGTCATGTTACCTTGGATTGGATGTGATTACAAGGCTTTTCCGCAATGTTTATAAAATATTTTCGTCTTATTTTATCTTCGCTAATCCCTCAAGGATGCCGTTCGCCGCCGACCACAACGTGTCGTACTGCCGGCGCAAGTCCTCAATGTCGGCGGCGTAGACGGAGCGTGTCTCGTTGGCGCGTTTGACGTATTGGTTCAGGTTGTTGGAACAGCGGCGAAGGAGCGACACAAGCTCCCGGACGTCGGTGAGGTCGAGGTTTACATGGTAGCCGTCAATCGCCATCTTGCGGAGATAGGCGCTCAAGTTCGTAACCCCGGAGTCCTTCATCCGCTGCCGGATCAGGGCGGCCTCTTCCTCGGAAGCGTAGAAGTTTAAATGCACGGTCTTTGTGCGCGCGGAGTTTTTATCAGCCATGCAATCCCTCGCTCTCCGGGATGACGCCCTGAAACAGGGCGCCATCGTCTTCACCCCCGACTTTACGAAGGATGCCGTCGATGACGTCGCGTTCCCGCGGGTCGTAGGAATGGCGGCGGGCAAAGCAAAGCGTGTCGGCGGTGTCTGCGACAGAGCCGGAGTAGTAAAGAATCAACAAACGCCGCTCCTCTTGTGTGAACGTCATAAATCCGGCTCTCCCTTCTTCTTGTTTGTGTTTTTCGGCGCGTCGGTTTCCCTCGGCTCGACCGGGGATTGGCGCGCCGCTTTTATTTGATCCATGACGGATGGCTTCTCATCTGAACCGCGCTCCTGTGCTTTTAGACGCAGGCCCCGCAGCGCCTCGCCGACGATTTTGTACTCATCCGGCACCGCGCCCGTGTATCTTACTTGAAAGTCATCGTATTTTTGTTTGATATACCCCCACTCTGTGAACTCGCCGCCTTCCTCCCTCTTGCAATGGATGCCGTACTGGTCGAAGCTGACGCCTTCGGGCTTTTCGTCGTTCTCGCGGTGGTAGTAACGCCCAAGCTCCCCGACGTCCTTCGCGTCTATCAACTCGAAGCACGCAAGGTTGTCGGCGTCGAGGACGTTGATGAGTCCGGCCGCTTCGCGCCCGACCTTAACGATGCCGCTCGAAAGGATTGCGTTGTACTTTTCAAGGTCGCCGTTCTCCTCCGCGTCCCTCAGATACGACGCCAGCATATTCAATTCGTCAAGGCTGTCGTACTTGGAAACGTAATCACGGAGATACGCTTGCGGCACGCGAATTGCGGTGACGGTGAACGCGCCCTCGCTCGGCCTGTCCACGCCGATGCGCTCGAACAAGCCCCGCAGATCATCAGCCCCGGAGGGCAGAGCCAGCCACTCGCCGGACGCTTTTTCCTTGTCGAGAAGTTCCCGGTTGGCGATGAAAACTTGAAAGGGTTGCGGGTGTTCGGGGTTTTTCCAAGCCGGGTCTTCCACGCCAAACAGCCCGTCAAACGAATCAAATTCGGTGCGTAGGTTGATAGCTCCCTCGGCGTCGTTTTCATAGAGCCTGAACACTTCGCGCCCCGCGTCGAAAAGCTCCATCGCCTTTTCCTTGCCCAACGGGATCATGCCGTCCCATGTGTAGCCGTAGGTGTACATATCCGTCCGTGTGACGGTCGGGTCGGTAAGGTCGACGGCAGCCGGCGCGGGCTCCTGCGCCCGGTAGACGAAAAGCTCGTTTTTATCAAGCTCGAAGTCCCGTATCTCCGGGCGAACGTCCAACATCCGTAAGACCGTGTTGAGCAGGGTGCCGTTGGTCATTAAGTCGATACCCAACACATCGTCCCATTGCTGAAGGTCGATGACGCCGCGCCCGTCCGCGTTGCCTTCGCCGGCGTGTTCGGCGATGATGTCCACGATGCCCGTCAGCTTCCTGTTAAGCTCTGCGAGGGCGGGATACCGCTCCGCCGCGATGATCGCTTCCGCATTCGGCAAGAGAGCGGTGTACCGGGCGTAGTCATAGCCGGACGAATAAACCAAAATGCCGTCGCGCCGGTCATCGCCGACGACGAGCAGGCAATGGGTCTTTCCGTCCGCGCTTCGCATCGTTATATCGTTGTTGTCCCTGATAAAATCTTGAAATTGGAACAAATCGGCGGCGAAGCGGTCGTAATCATTGCCGGACAGCCGGATAACTTTCTCAACGACACAGTCCTGCGCCTCGATTTTTTCCTCTTTGCCTTTGAATATGCCTCGTGTTTCAAACATGAATCATCCCTCCCATCATAAATCATGCTCCGTCTTTTTCTTTGCAAGCTCCGGCGCGGGTGTTTGCGGTTGTTCTTTTTGTGCCTTCTGCGCCGCTTTGATTTGCTCCATCACGGACGGCTTCTCACCGGTAACGCGAGCGGCTGTGGTTTTCGCCGCGTCAACAAATAGCGCGGGGGCTTCCGGCAGGGCGTCCGGCCCCACGGTGTTGAGAGCCTCGCGGCTGCGCCAAGCGTGTTCCACCACAGACTCAAGGTAGGCGATGCGCGGGGCGTCGGTTTCGGACGGCTTGCCCTGCGCCCGGTCGTATATGGTCATGCACTCGGACAGAGCCGCCGCCTCGGTCTTCGATATTTCGCAATGCTTCTCAAACAACGGCGAAAGTTTGGTGATGACGTAGTCGTGAAGCCTATTCTCGGATTCCTGCACATCGCCGCCATTATCGGCCAAGTATTTCTGATAGCCCTCGTCGTTCCTGTAATACTCGGCATGGTCGCGTATATACTCGGTCAACGTTTGGTCGCCGCTGCCGACGTCGTACCGCCCCTTGTATATCTCCGGCTTGCCGTTTATAACGTAATCGATGCGGAAGTCGGTTTTCAGGTACGGCGCGATAGTGCGCCCGGAATCCACGAAGTCCTTCATGTGCTTTTCGTCGGCTTCAAAAAAGGCCGTGTCCGCCAAGTACAACGGCATCTTTTTCATGCCCCGAAGCCCGTCGTGTTCGCTGAACTCAACGGTGACCAACGGCTGGGATTCGGTCATGACCTCGACCGGTATATACGGCCGGGTCTGCTCAAGCGTTCGCGCGTGATTGTCGTAGGCGTAAATAGTGAAGTGGCTGTCCCTTGATTCAGCTTCGGCGGCGCAGAACACGAAGTACTTCCGCGCGACGGTATCCAGCCTGAACCCATAGTGTTCGAGTCC
>Ga0082212_10004880_pt1 | contig 18518 bp, 14 predicted proteins | sample TergutNt197P3_FD_71548 | JGI IMG/M metagenome (GOLD analysis project Ga0082212, IMG submission 71548) | Neocapritermes taracua P3 segment gut microbial communities from Petit-Saut dam, French Guiana - Nt197 P3 | ecosystem: Host-associated > Arthropoda: Insects > Digestive system > Gut ...
GCTCGATCCCGATGCCTGCCTCACGTATTGATGTAAGTATGTCCTTCTGGTCGAGGGTGATGCCTTCCATCACGGCGCGGGCAATGTCACCCCGCGTGTGGATGAGGCTGAGTCCTGCCAGCGTGCCGCGCGCGTCCTGGTCGTACCTTGGCGTGCATGCCGAGGCGAGGTACGGCAAAAATACCAGGCCGTCCGCGCCGGGCCTGGACTGCTCTATGAGCCGGTCTATCCTCGCGTACGCGTCTTCCCCGTCCTTTTCCGCCTCCTCCCTGTCGTGGATGGCAAGCTGGTCCCTGAACCAACGGAGAACGCCTGCAGACCCGTTTTGGAGCCCTTCTATCTGCCAGTTGCCGTGCACGGTGTTGATCGTGATGATGCCCTTCCCTTTCGGGTCGCGGAAGGGGCGGTCCAGAAAGACGATCGCAAGCCCGCCTGTGCCGATCGATACGGAAGCCATCCCGGGCCTTACGACGCCGGCGCCCGTGCTGGCGCAGTTCTGGTCCCCCGCGCCGACGCAGAGCAGCGTATCCTCAGAAAGGCCGGTGTCCTTTGCGACCTCCGCCGAAACATGCCCGACCTTTGAACCCGGCTGCGCGACTACCGGGAGCTTTTCCTTGCCTATCCCGTACCTGTCCGCGATCTCCCATTGCCAGTCTATCTTTTCGGTATCAAAATAACCCCAGAAACTGGCGTCGGGCTCGTCGTTGTAATAATCGTCCGCGCCAAGCGAATGCAGTATGAAGTCGTGCAGCTGCACGGCCCTGGCGGTCTTTTCCCAGAGCGCCTTGTCGTTGTCCTGCACCCAAAGCAGCTTTGGCAGTATCCACGCCGTGGAAAGGGGCAGGCCTGTCATCGCGTAGAAGACGTCGGCGCCCATCTCTTCCTCTATCCTGGCCACCTGCTCGTCAGCCCGGTTGTCGAGCCAGGATAACATCTTAAGCGGCTCGCCGTCCTTGCCGATCAGGAGCAGGCAGTCACGCTGCGCCGAGACCGCAAGCGAGACGATCGCCTCCGGCGGCAGCCCTGAGCTTTTGACCGCTTCGCGCACCACGCGCCGTACCGCCGCAGCTAAAAGCGCCGCGTCCTGCTCGACCCAGTTTGGCCTGGGGTAGTCGCAGATATACTCCTCATAACCGGTTCCAAGAGCCTCGCCTGAAAGCCCGAATATAATAGCTTTGGCGCCCGTCGTCCCGACGTCAACCCCAAGAAGGTATTTTTCCATTTCGCTTACCTCGCCTTCCTCGCTCTTTTTATCGCCCTTGTCAGGCGCTTATCCTCTCCTTCACTATCTTGTCAAGATATACCGCCGCGATCAATACGCCGCCCTTCACGATGTACTGGTAGAAAGACGGCACCCCGGCCATGTTCAGCCCGATGGAAAGCACCGTCAGGATAAAGGCGCCGACTATCGACCTTATTACCGACCCCTCGCCGCCGGCCCAGCTTGTGCCGCCGATTAGGATCGCAATGATGACATCAAGTTCAAAGCCTGCGCCGGCCTGCGCGTTGCCGACGCCCTGGTTGCTTGCCAGCAGGCATCCGCCCACGCCGGCCGCGATGCCGACTATCAGGTATAATATCCAGACCATCCTGCCGGTATTGATGCCCGCGAGCGTCGAGGCTTCCCGGTTGCCGCCGATAGCGAACGAGTACTTGCCCAGGACGCTCTTCCTTTGCAGTATCACGAAGATGGCTATCGCCGCTATGACGAAGAAGATCGCTACCGGCCACCCTTCGATCTTTGTCCTGCCGATGAAAGAGAAATCCTTCTGGACGCCCTTGACAAATGGTATCGAGTCCCCGCAAAACAGTTTCGCGAGCCCGAGCAGCACGTAGTTCATGACGAGCGTGGCTATTACCGAATTGATCTTCAGCCTTGAAACGAGCAGGCCGTTGATCCAGCCGACGCCCAGGCCTACCGCCGCGACTATTATCACGGCCTGCCACGCGGGCATCCCCGCCCGCGACAGCATCGCCATTATGACGCCGCCTATGGCTACCGTGCTGCCGACGGAAAGGTCTATATTGCCCGAGATCATGAGCAGCGTCGCCGGAAGAGCCACAAGCAGCAGCGGGGCCGCCTGCTGGATAATGAATGCCAGGCTGGGCGCCGCGATGAATTTCGGGGATATCGCCGTGAAAACGATGAAGAATATAGCCAGTATGCCGAAGACATACACATTCTTGACCGCGCCTCTCCACGAGATTCCCCTGATGTTTTCCCCTATTCGAGCCATCGTCCATCCCCCCTTTACTCAAGCCGCAGCTTGCGCTGGTCCTTGAGGCCCATCGCGAAGCGCTGGAACAGGATGGCGCCCACGATGACAAGCCCCTTGACTATGGGCTGCCATGCCGTGTTTGCCCCGAACAGGTTCAGCGTATTCGCTATCATCCCGATGATGAATACGCCGATGACGGTGCCTATCACCGTCCCGCGGCCGCCGTAGAGGCTCGTGCCGCCGAGGATGATCGCCACGACGGCGCTGAACTCGTATTCCAGGCCGACCTTGCAGTCGCCGGCGCCGAGCCGCGAAGCGAGCAGTATCCCGGCAAAGCCGGAAATGAACCCGCTGATAATGAACAGGGTGTTGATCTGTTTCCTTACGCTGACACCCGAGAGCTGGGCGGCCTTCATGTTCGCGCCGATCAGGTATATCTTCTGCCCGAACACCGTCTTGCTCTCGAGAAAGAAGAATACCAGCACTGCGATGATCATGAAGACCATCGACAGCGTGAAGAAACTGCCTATCTCCGTCGTGCCGAAGATGCGGAACTCTTTCGGCACGCCGAGCTCTACCATCGAGCCGGATGCGCCGATATACGCGATCCCGCGCGCGATCGACATGGTGCCGAGCGTCGCTATGACCGAGGCCACGCCGAGCCGCATGGTAAGGAACCCGTTCAGCCACCCTATGCCCGTCGAAGCCGCGAGGGCCAGGATGACCGCCAGCCAATAGGGCAAGCCGGCGCCGCCCTGGGCGACAGACTGGCAAAACCACGCCGAGAGCACCCCGCCCATCCCGATGATGCCGCCGATCGACAGGTCGAAATTGCCCGTGATCATCAGCATGGTGACCGGCATGCTTACAATAATAAGGACGGAATTCTGGTTGATGATGTTGCGGATGTTCCCCTGCGAGAGAAAGGCCGGCTGTACGATCGAAACCACTAAAAACACGACAGCCAGAAGGACGAGCATCCATAGCGTCAGCTGCGCCTGGTCGCTGAATTGCGGCCTTCGCGCCCTTTCATTGTCCATCAGGCCTCACCTCCCGCTACGATATGGATGATCCTGTCGCTGTCTATATCCGGCGCGTTGTCCATAATCATTTTCAATTTCCCTTCATGCATCAGGCAGATACGGTCGCAGCAGGACAGGACTTCCGGCAGTTCGGACGAGAACACGATGCAGGTCCTCCCTTCGTCCGCGAGCTGCTTGATGATATTGTGTATCTCCTCTTTCGCGCCGACGTCGACGCCCCTTGTAGGCTCGTCCAGCAGGAAGATGTCCGCCTCGGAATTCAGGCATTTCGCGAACACGACTTTCTGCTGGTTCCCGCCGGACAGGAAGCCGACCTCCTTTTCGTCCGTGTCCGTCACGACGTTCAGCTTCTGCACGTACTCGCCCGAAACCTTCCTGATCGCCGTGGCGTTGATGATCCCGTTCTTCGAGATCTTTTTCATGTTCATCGATACGATGTTCTTCCGGATGGAGAGCATCGTGAAGAGCCCCTGGGTGCGCCTCTCCTCGGGCGCGAGCGTGATGCCCTTTTCGACCGCGCCGGACGCGGACTCGTAGTCCGCTTCCCTGCCGTTGATTTTCAGCCCGCCCTCAAAGCGGTCGATGCCGAAAAGCACGTTCGCCAGCTCGGTCTTGCCCGAGCCGATCAGCCCGTAGAACCCGACTATCTCCCCTTTATAGATATCGAATGAAACGTCTTTCAGCTTTTCGTTCGCAATGTTCCTCGCCTCGATGCACGGCTCGTCCCGGTCGATAGTCCTGGGCTTGTATTTCTCCACGACCGTTTTCCCGAGGATCATCTTGATAAGCTCCTCGCGGCTTTCGACATCGACGACCTTTTTCGTGTCTATATGGCGCCCGTCCCTGAGCACCGTGACGTCGTCCCCGATCTCGAAGACCTCTTCGAGGCGGTGGGAGATATATATCACGGTCACCTCGTTTTGCTTCAGCTGCGAGATGACGTCGAAGAGGCGCTTGACTTCCCCCTCTGAAAGCGCCGCCGTCGGCTCGTCCATGATGATTATTTCCGCCTTTGTCTCTACCGCCTTCACGATCTCGACCATCTGCTTCTTCGCGACGGAGAGTTTCGAAACGAGCTGCTTGGGGTCGATGGTCGGCTCCATGCGCTTCAGAGTCTCGACCATGCGCTGCATCCCGTCGTTCTTTGTAAAGAAACCGAATTTCATCGGTTCCATGCCCAGGGAAAGGTTTTCCTCGACCGTCAGCTGGTCCACGACATTCAGTTCCTGGAACAGCGTGCTGATGCCGAGCTCGCGCGCCTCTTTTGTCGAGCTCGCGTCTATCGGCGCCCCGTTCATGAGGATCGTGCCGCCGGACCGCGTCTGCGCGCCGGTCAGTATCTTTATAAGGGTCGACTTGCCGGCGCCGTTCTCGCCGAGCAGGCAGTGCACGCTGCCTCGCTCGATATCGAAGCTGACGTCGTTGAGCGCGGTAACGCCGGGGTATCTCTTCGTCAAGTGCTGGATTTGTAAAATTGGGTCCACAGCCCTGCCCTCCCATGCGATGGCGGGCAATACAGGCGGAACCCGCCTGCGGCGCATCGCTACGCCGCAGGCGGACCGTGCCTGGCTATTGCCTAGATGCCTTTAAAACTCAGGATCCATTCCGTACTGGTCTATATACCAATCGCGCGCGTCCTCGATTGTGGTGCTCCAGAAATCGAATTCCTTGTCAAACGTGTCGATCGTGACCTTCTTGTCGGGGTCGATGGCGCCCGTCATGACCGCCACGATCGTGTCGATGATGGCCTTGCCGTTGTCCTTCGGCGTCAGGCCCATGGTCACCTTGAACGAAGAAGCCGGGTCGAAGAGGAGCTTCATCTCTTCGCCGGTCGCGTCCGTCCCTACAAGGATCTCTGTCTCGACCACGCCGTCAGCCGCCTTGCCGCGCCCGGCTTCCTGCAGGGCCGGCCAGATCGCCAGGGAATAGTCCGAAGAGGCGCCGTAGAAGATGTTCGTCTCCGGCGCTGCCTGGATGATGTCCTGGGCCGCCTTGTAGCCAGTGTCGCGCGTGCCGCCGCCATCGATGATCTTGCCTTCCGTCGCGTCAGGGGCTATGCTCTTGATACCCTCGATGAACGGCTGCGTCCTCATCGCCTGGACCACCGGGCTGTCGATATAGTCGACGACCGAGTAGACAATGGGCGCGTCCGGATGCTGGTCGGTCCAGGCCTTCGCGGCCTCCTGGCCCATGACAAACGCGGCCTCGGCCTCGTTGATCGCCACGAACGGGATCTCGTTCGGCGTCTCGAGATAGTACTCGATGATCGGGATGCCCTGCGCGCGCGCATCGTCGATGCCCGCGATGACGCTGTCGACCTCATAGCTGTGCAGTATAATCGCGTCCACGCCTTCCGCTATGAGCTGGTCGAGATTGTTAACGATGATCGTCTGGTCAAATTCGCCGTCCAGGTATTTCAGCGTGAGCCCATACTCCTCGGCAAACCTTTCGCGCCAGATCTTTTCCGCCTGGTGGAAGCCGTTGCTCAGCGTGATCGGGATGACGCCGACAACCTTCCCCGCGACATCCGTGTCGCCCGCAGGCGCAGGTGGCGCGCCTCCATCGTCGTCACCGCCGCCGGTATCGGCCGGCGGTGCCGGCTCCGCCGCGCCGCCGCCATCGTCTCCGCCGCCCGAACAGGCGCCGAACGTGAACATCGCGGCCACCACGACGCACAATAGCATTACCAGAAATGTCTTCTTCTTCATCTTGCTTTTCCTCCTCCTTCTTAATGAATGAACCAACTAACCTTGCTAACTGCTCCTGCTAACTACATCCAACTATATTAAACCATTTCGCAAGAAATGCAAAACCGAATTCCGCCACCCCTTCAATAGACGCCATGCTCCTTGGCGTACCTGTACAGGCATACGACATTTTCCGCGGGAATGTCGGGCAACAGGTGGTTGTTCGGGGAGACGATGTACCCGCCGCCCCCGCCCATCTGGCCTATCCTTAGCCGCACCTCCTCCCGAACGTCTTCGATGCTCCCGCGCATGGCGCCCTGGATGTCGATGGCGCCGTGGAATACAAGCGCGTCGCCAAATTCCTTCTTGATGCGCGCCGGATCCATCCCGGCGGCCAGCGGCTGTATCGGGTTCAAGATATCCACGCCGACGTCGATGAGGTCCGGTATCAGGTCATATATGCCGCCGCAGCAATGATAGAAGATCTTCAGATGCGGGTACGCTTTCCTGACGGCCGAGAAAAGCTGCCTGTAAGGATCCTTGAAAAACGTCCGGAACATATCCTTTGAAAAGAACAGCCCGTTCTGCGTGCCCAGGTCGCTCGTGAACTCGACCCACTCCAGATACGGCGCCACTGGCTCAAGGTAAAATAAATTCAGCTCTATCAAAAGCTCCGTGAGCTTGTCGAACAGCGCGTGGACGAATTTTCCGTTCAGCCCGAGATCCATGAAGAACTGCTCGGGCCCGCGCAGGAACTGCCCCAGCTCAAAGAAAAGCCCCGAATTGACGGCGGTCGCCGTGATTGCCTTGTCCGTGCTTTCATGCCAGCCCTTTGCCTTCTCCGCCAGCCCGCGGATACGCCCCTCGTCATTCGCGACCGGCCACCTGTATCCCTTGATATCCCCTTCCGACGCGTCCGCGAGCGGGAACTTCGCGATCGTCGGGTACATCGCGGAATAGTCCCTGCCCACGCCCCACTCGTCATAAACCAGCCCGTTCCCGTCCGTGTAGCTTGAAAAGCCGTCGGGCTTGCCCGGGTTGACATGCCGAAAATCGCACCCCAGCAAATCCGACAGCTCGTAGTTTTCGTAGCTCGTTACCTGGTTTGGCCGTATATTGTCGCCCCCGTAGCCGACATCCAGCAACGAAAGCAGCTCGAAATACAAATCGTTGTGTATACGCGAAGCGCTGCCCCACATATCCGTAGGCACGACATCCGGCATGCGCCCGTCGAGTACGGCCCTTACTCTCTCCCTGCTATCCAATAACAACTCCTTGACCGAATAAAACGCTTTAGGCCAACTTTACAGGCAACCGCACAATATTGCAATACATTTTTTAAAATAGCGCACAACGTTTTCGAACGGTGTTTTCGGACGGGGGACGTCCCTTATATCCGAAAACGCTTTGTTTGGCCGCCGTCTTGTTGTATAGTCTATGGCATGGAATGATCGCGCAACCGAACGCGCCGCGGCAATCGCGGCCGTTCACTGACTTGGACTTTGATCCGGAAAGGCATCCTTATGGAAAACTATATCACAGGGCTTCAGCACATTGGCGTCCCGGCAGAAGACATCGAGGCGTCGATTGCCTTCTACGAAAGCCTGGGGTTCAAGATCGTCTATGAAACCACATTGAACGAAAAGGCCCGCGTCGTATACCTTGAATTGAAAGGCCTCGTCATCGAGACATTCGAGACCGACGCCCCGGCAGGCATCACGGGCGCGATCGACCATATCACGCTCGACGTCACGGACATCGACGCCGTATTCGAGCTGGCAAAGGAAAAAGGCTACAAGATCACGGACGGCGGCGGCATCAACTTCCTTCCCTTCTGGGACAACGGCATCAAGTATATCATGCTCGAAGGGCCAAGCAGGGAACGCGTCGAACTGACCCAGATACTGTAAAGGCAATAGGGAATGCAAAAAGAACGCAATCTAGGAACGCAATATAGTAACGCAATATAGTAACGCAATATAGTAACGCAATATAGGAACGCAACATATGGAACGCAACATATGGAACGCAATATAGTAACGCAATATAGGAACGCAATAAGAAAAAGCAATAAGGGAAACAATAAACAAGGCAATTGCAATGGAATAAAGGAAACAATAAACAAAGCAATTGCAATGGAATAAGGGAAACGATGAACAAGGCAATAATAATAGACTTAGGGAACGCAATGATTGCGGACAATGGAGGAAAAGAAAATGACGATACTTGACAGGTTCAAACTCGACGGAAAAAAAATCTATGTCACGGGCGCGGGGCGCGGCATAGGAAAAGCCTGCGCGTTCGCGCTTTGCGAGGCGGGCGCGGACGTCGCCTTCGTGGCGCGCGGCTATGAGGAAGTAAAGGCGGCTGCCGACGAGGCGGCAAAGCTGACCGGCAGGGACACGATCGCGGTCTCGGCCGACATCTCGAAACCCGACGACGTCAAAAACATGTTCCAGGCGATACTGGAAGCTTTCGGGACGCTCGACGGCGCTTTCAACAACGCGGGCATCTGCAATGCCGACATGCCGGCCGAAGACATTCCCTACGAGGCGCTCCGCGAGATCATCGACATCAATGTCGTCGGCACCTACCTGTGCTGCCAGGAAGCCGCGAAGATCATGATCCCGAAGAAAAGCGGCTCTATCCTGAATATGGCGTCCATGAGCGCCCATATCGTCAACGTGCCGCAAAAGACAAGCCACTACGCGGTCACGAAGGCCGGCGTCGTCACCATGTCGAAAAACCTCGCGGCCGAATGGGCGCCTTACAACGTGCGCGTCAATTCGCTGTCGCCGGGCTACACGCTGACAGAGCTCGCCTTGCAGTTCTCCGAGGAGCAGATAAACACGTGGAAAAAGCTCATCCCGATGGACAGGCTTGAAGCCCCCGACGAGCTCGCCGGCACGGTCGTCTACGCCCTTTCGGACGCCTCGACCTATACGACCGGCTGCGACATCGTCGTCGACGGCGGCTACTCCCTCTGGTAGGGGCCGTTCGGGCTAACGGGAATCCGCCCTGCGCCTCAGCCGAAGGCCTGTTTCTGGCGGTAGGACTCTATCTCCCAGTTCACGATGAACTCGGTGAAGTCGTCCGGCAGGTGCAGCGGGCCTCCGAAGGACTCGCTGTATACGGCCACCTTGACGGCGTCCGTGAAGAGTTCCGCCGCTTTCCCGGCCTCGTTTTCGTCCTTGCCGAGCGCAAAGGCGCCGACGCCGCTGACAGCCACGATTTTCGGCTTGTAGCCATGCCTTGCCTCGTAGGCGGCAAAGCCGTCGGCCATAGTGTCCGCATCCTCGATGAAGAGCGGGTAAGCGCGGCAATAGACTATATGGTCGGGCGAAAAAGGCCTGAGCAGCGGCGCGTAAGCTTCCCGGCTTGATACAAGCCTGGCAATCTCGTTGTTGACAAGGCATTTCGCGACGCCGCCATAAAGCGTTTCCAGCTCGGCGCCAAATGAACCGTCCCCCTGGCACGGCGGGCCAAATGAACCGTCCCCCTGGCATGTGCCATATAAACCGTCCACTGGCGTGAAGTCGGGGCGCCTTGCGACCCTTGACGAAACCCTTCGCACGGCGTCAGCCATGAGGCGGTCTATCCCCTCGGTATCGTCCGCGGCCACGAATATACCGTGGTTCTGCAGCAGGACGACGGACGGGTATTTGCCGTAACGCCCATTATGCCCGGCAAACGCGTCCGCGCACGCCTTGCTCAAGACCAGGCCGGGCTTGATGAGCGGGAACCAGAGGAACCCGTCCAAAACATCGGAAAACAATCCGGCAGCCGCCTCCGCGCCGTCCCGCCCGCAGGTCAGCCCGTTTATCAGGGGCGGATGTACGTGCAGCACGTATTTCTGCGGGAATAGCGCATGCAGTATGCATTCGACGCTCGGCCGTTTTTCGCCCTGCCCGTCAAGCCGCGCCGCCATCATGTCCCTGGCCGCGCACGCCTCCCTCTCGTCGTCGCCGCCCGGGTATATATTTTGCGTAAGCGCCCGCAAACGGCCGACATCCATGAGGACGAAGCCGTCTTCATCTATATCCGAAAGCGCGGCGCCCGACGCCTTGACAGCCATGGCGCCGCCTTCCTTGCGCGAAGTGTTCCCTCCGCCCGCGAGCACGAACTCCGGGTCAGACCCGTACTTCCTCGACATTTCGATCAATGACGCAAAATCCATTGCCAGTCTCCTTTCGGCCTTCACGCAATCGTGGCGCTGTCTATCTCTTTTTCATGTTCGGTCAGCCGGCCGCGGCGCTGTCTATCTCTTTTTCATGCTCGATCAGCATGCCGGTCGTTTCCTTCAGGTTTTCGAAGAATGGGTCTTTGCTCGCTTCGGAGATGAAGGGCTGCCTCGGCGAATTGATGTCCTCGCCGCTGATCTGGAGCATCCCATGCCGCTCGCAAAGGCCGCGCACCCGGACAAGCTGGTCCCTCGTGTTCCTGGCCGGCATATACGATATGGCCCGTATGCCGAGCCCGCTGACCGCGTCGAACAATTCATCAAGGAACCCGTCCTCGAAGGCCTGGGCCTTCTTGTCCCCCGTGACCGAATCCCCGACATCCCCCAGGTACGCGTAGGCGAGGATGGCGTCGGCATCGTCGGCAAACCTTATAAGCTCGCCGACGTCCGGGCATTCCGCCTTCCCAGCCGGGATATAGAAAGCTTCGGCAAAGCCGGCTTTCAGGACGCCGATCAGGTCGTACAGAAACAGCCCCTCGTCCGTCTCTTGAAGCCTTCCGGCCGCGTCCGCGCTTATCCCCGGATAGGCTGAAAGCCGGTCCCTGAGCGCCTGCCCCCTCCCGTATTCGCCCATCAATTTCAGCGACAGCGCGCACAGTATATGCCTCTCCGTGACAGAGCCGCCAAAGGCTTTCTGCGAAAGCGGCACGACGTCTTCCATGTAGTCGATCCCGAAGCCGGAAACGTCAGACAGTTTCGCGCACATCTCCATGTTCCGCCCGGCCCGCGCCTCGCATACTGGCGCGAGGAAGGCTTCGGCCATATCCAGCCTCGAGTCGGCCAGGCCGTGTATGGTCATATACGCTATGCCGGCCTGGTCCGGGTTGTTCAGCCTCCGCCCCGCGAACGGCGTGTCCCAAAACCCGGCCCGCAGCTCGATCCCGGCCGTCGTCGGGATGCCCATGACCCGCCCAGCCTCCCGGAACTCCAAGACGCCGCCGACGCTGTCGTGGTCTATTATGCCCACCGCTGACAGCCTTGACATGCAAGCCTGGAAAACGGCCTTCGACGGGGAATAAGGCGAGAACGAGAACGTCGTATGTACGTGGTTGTTGACGTTGCCGTCCGGCACCGGGACCACAAAGCCCCCGCTGTCCGCAAGCGACCGCAAGGCCCTGAGGGCTTCGAGCCGCCCTTCCGCCCGCGGCGCGTCCAGCCGCGCTATCAAGCCTTCAGGATCAAAAGCGTTCTTCAAGAATTCTTCCATGCATTAGACTATAACGTTTTACGGCATATTTGTCACCAAATTCGGGGAAATTAAATAGACATTGCCTGCCATTGCATTTTGTGCCGTGCGCGTATTACAATTGCATCAGCAAGCAGCGCACGGGTTTTTGCAAGGAGGAATATATGGGATACCGTTTGGGGCTGAACCTCGGGTTCGCGATTAACCGCTTCGTGGAGCCGGAAGAATGGTCGAGGATCGTCTCGGAAGAGCTTGGGGTCAGGTACGTGCAATTCGTTGCCGACCTCCTGAACCCCTTCCTGCCGGAGGCTTTTGTCGAGAGCCAGCTGAAGAGGGTCAAGGATTGCGTGATGCGTTACGGGCTGGAAGTCGAGGGCGTCTTCACCAGCGCGTTCACGCGCGTGAACCACATGATGAGCCCTGACGGGGAAGCGCGAAAGATATGGTTCGAATGGTTCAAAAGGCTGCTCGACATGGGTGCCGCGCTCGGCGCGCGCAACGCGGGAAGCCACTTCGGGATACTCACGGTCAAGTCCAACAACGCGCCGGACGAGCGTGAATACCTCGTAGAGGAATGCGTGAAAAGCTGGCGGCAGCTCACGTTTTACGCCGGCGAGCTGGGCTACAGCGAGCTTCTCTTCGAGCCGATGAGCGTCCCGCGCGAAATGGCCTGCACGGTCGCGGAAACGAAAGGGCTGCTCGAAAGGGTCAACGACGGGGCCGCCATCCCCATGAAGCTCTGCCTGGACATCGGCCACGCGCCCCACCCAGACGAACGCGACCCATATGTCTGGCTCAAGGAGCTGGCGGCCGTATCGCCGATCATCCATCTCCAGCAGACACAGCTCGACAGGAGCAACCACTGGCCGTTCACGAAGGAATACAATGCCATCGGCATCATCGACGCGGGCAAGGTCGTGAAGGCGGCGCGCGAAGCGGGGCTGGAAGACGCGCTGTTCGCGCTGGAGATATCCCACCGCGAGCACTGGGACACGGACAACCTGGTCATCTCCGACCTGAAGGAGAGCGTGGCGTACTGGCGGGAATATATAGAGGGCTAGCGCCGCGTAAAGCCTAAATCATTACGGCGCCAGCGACGTCCGGGCAATTGGCCGGGGGACTCACCTGATAAGGAACGCGCCCGCGGCAACGGCCAGGATTATCATAATGAACGGGCTGATTTTTGTCCTGAGCGTCAATATAAAAACAACAGCGAAAATGGCGCAGGGCACGGGATCCAGGTAAGCGAGCCCGCTCTCCGCCCATCCGGAGGACAGAAGGCTTCCGAAATACAGCGTATTCTCCGAAATCATCACGGCGGCCGCGCCGACAAGCCCGATCGCCACCGGGCGGATGCCTGCGAACACGGCGTTGATAGAGCCGCTGCTCCTGAACCGGTCGAGGAATTTCATGACAAGCAGCACGAGGACGAACGACGGGCAGGCGATGGCAAGCACGGAAACCGCGGCGCCCGGGACGCCCGCCACGACAAAGCCGGTATAAGAGACCGCGTTGATCGACACCGGCCCCGGCAGCGCGGGGGCGAGCGCTACCATGCGCGCGAATTCGTCAGCAGTCAGGAAGCCCTGGTCGCTGACCGTCTGGAATATGAGCGGCAGCATGGCAAACCCGCTGCCGAACCCGAAAAACCCGATCCCCAGGAAAAGGGAGAACAAAAGCCACAGTACCTGCACGGCTAACCCCCTTCCCCCCGCTCGGGCGGGCCGGCCGCCGCCCCGCGGCGCGCCCGGTAGCGGATATACCCGAATGCCCCGCCCGCTATGATGATCCAAATGACGGAGACGTGGAAGATGAGCACGGCTGCCATAGCCGCCGCGGCGAGCGCCCAGTTCACGGGCGTTTTCAGGACGGAAGCGCCCATCTTGATGAAGGTCGCGAGCACGAGCCCCGCCGCCGCGGCCTTCGCCCCGTGCACGGCGCCCGTCACGTATACGCTGTCCCAAAGGTTGCCCAGCGTCACCCCGACGATGACCGCGAGCGTCGCCGTGGGAAAAGTGACCCCGATTGCCGCGACTATCATGCCGGGAATGCCGGCTACCCTCTTGCCGATATATGTCGCCATATTGACAATGATGCCGCCGGGAAGCGATTGCGCTATCGTCAGGCAGTCCATCATGTCCTCTTCGGAGAGCCAGCCTCGGCGCTCTGTCGCCAGGTTGACGACGAGGGGGATCATGGCCGGCCCTCCGCCGACCGTGAAAAGGCTGATCTTCGCGAAGGAAAAAAACAGGTCGGCGAGCAGCCCGGGAGAAGCGGATTGGCTTCGTCTCATGCGGAATCCCTGAAGACCAGTTCGGACAGGAGCGCCCTGCGGATCCTTTGGTCCGATCCCGTCTTTATCTTTTCGATCAGTTCCCGCGTGCCAAGCGACGCGATTTCGAAGAGCGGCACGCGGATCGTCGTCAGCGGGACGCCCAGGTACCGGGCTATCTCTATATCGTCGTGCGCCGCGACGCGGACGTCGCCCGGGACGGAAAGCCCGCGCTCCCACAGCCCCTGCATCACGCCAACGGCTATCAGGTCGCAGCCGCAAAACACCGAGCGGACAGTCTCGCCGCTGTCAAGGATGCCGAGAATCGTCCCGTGCCCGGCGTCGATGGTAGGCTCTATATGGTGTACCAGGCCTTCGTCGTATGCCTGCCCGCTCCCTTCCAGGGCCTGCCTGTATCCGGAAAGCCGGTCGCTTGCTGCCGTGGCAGGCCTCGGCAGGTTCAGGAAATGCACGGGCCCGCCGCCCTTCTCGACCAGGTGCGTGACCATCTCGCGGCAACTGCCCACGTTGTCGCTCACCACATAGTCCCCGTCCCTGTAGCTGCATCTTCGGACAAGGTAGAGGTACGGCACGTTCGCGCCGGCAAGGAACCTCTTGTATTTCCTGTCCGTGAGCATCGAGGCGGCAAGCAGCATGCCATCGATCCGCTTGCCGACAAGCGTGCGCACCGCCTTTTGCTCTTCGAGGGCGTTCGAGTGCGCGTTAACCAGGATTATCTGGTATCCGTATTCCGCCGCCGTCTTCTCGACCCCGTCGATAATGGGCGCGAAAAGGGACAGCGTGGAGTCCGCTATGACAAGCCCCAGCGTCTTGGTTTCGCTCAGCCGCAGGCTTTGCGCGATAGCGTCCGGACGGTAATTCAGCTCTTCGGCCAACGCGAGCACGCGCATCCTTGTCCCCTCGCTCACGCCCGGCTTCCCGTTGATAGCGAGAGAGACGGCCATCGTGGAGATGCCCAGCCGCTCCGAAAGCGTTTTCAGCGTAATCTTTTCAGCCATCGCCTCCCTCATCGCGCGGCGTCATCGGCCACAGCCTCCACCATCGCGCGGCGCCATCGGCAATAATCCCTTTTCATCGCGCGGCGCCATCGGTCACAACTCCCCCGCGCAGAGTTTTTCAAGGCCGTCCATATAGTAAAGGAAGTTATCGAAGCTCACGTTCGGGGGGATGCTGTGGTCCGGCCACGGGATATAGCCGCCCTTCTCCACGCACGGGGCCAGGCGCCTGAGCTCGGCGTCTATCTCTGCGGGCCCCTGGGCCAGGACGTTCTTGTTGAAGCCGCCGAACATCAGGAGGTCCTTGCCGTATTCCTGGCGGAACCAGTTGACATCCATCCCCGCCTGCGCCTCAAACGGCAGCACGCCGTTCAAGCCCGCTTCCAGCCAGAGCGGCACGAGCAGGCGCACGTCGCCGTCGCTGTCGACGAAGATGATATCCACGCCCTTGGAACGCAGGTTGTCGGTCACCTTCCGGTAACGCGGCACGAGTTTTTCCTTGAACATCGCCGGCGACATGAGCGGCCCGTTCTTATAGCTCATGTCCTCCCAGAACACGAAGTAGTCGAAATCCGTATACTCCCAAATCTTGTCAATGATGCGTATCATGCAGTCAACCTTCGCGTCAAGCACTTCCTCGATGAACGGCATGTCGTCATAGAGCAAAAGCGACAGGCTCTCAAGCCCGAAGAGATTGCGGAGCGGCCCGAAAAAGCCCCCCTCGCGGTCCGCCCACATCCTCAGCGGGATTTGGCGGTGCTTCCAGAGCTTGCACCTGGATTCCCAGTTTTCGGCGAAGCGCGAATCGAAATTCAGCTCCCAGCGGTACAGGTTGTCGTAGAAATCCTTGCGCGTCTTGATCGGGAAATCCACCCAATGCGGCATCGAGGCGTCGCGGTTCTCCTTGAACTCCTGCATGACAATCCCTTCATGGTTGCGGAACGTGACCTTGCGGTCGTCCTCGCCGAGCTTCTCGTAGTCGAAACCCGGGCTGAACCCGTAATAAATACCGACCTCGTCCTGCCTGTCGCAGCCAAGGTGGTCAAAGAGCTTCAGGCTCCCCGCCGCGCCATGTTCCCCGGCCAGGTCGATGGTCATGTCCGTCAGGCCCTCCGCTGCCCAGCGATCCCACGTTGCGTCCCATACGGCCATTGGCTCCCACTTGGTCACGCGGTCCACAGCCTTGAAACGCATATTGTTCAGAAACCGTTCTCTTTCGTTCATCTCCGCCTCTCCTTTTTTTGTTAACTACCCTTTTGCTATACCTTTTGTGGCTGCCGTTTTTGTATTGGCTGCCCTCTTGCCATATCTTTCATGGCTGCTTTTTGCCGCGCTTGCTTTTGCTGCCCGTTCCCATGGCGCGCGATCATGTGCCGGGCATTACAGCATCAGTTCGGGGCATTCCAGGAATTGCTTGAAGTCCCCGAGGAATCTCGCCGCCGGCGCCCCGTCGACAATCCTGTGGTCGAAGACGAGCGTCAGCTTGATGAGCTTTTTCAGCACGAGGTTCCCTTCGTCATCCGGGCAGAATTGCGGCGTAATGGCGCCCGCGGCCAGGATCGCGCATTCCGGCGGATTGATGATAGGGACGAATTCCTCTATCCCGAACATGCCAAGGTTTGTAATAGTGAACGTGCCGCCCGTGATGTCCGCCGGCGTGATATCGCCTTCCATCACCTTTCTCGAAAGCACGGCGAGTTCCGTCCCGATCTGCGCCAGCGGCTTTTTGTCCGCGTCTTTCAGGACAGGCACTATAAGGCCGACTGCCGTATCCGTCGCGACGCCTATATTGATGCTCTCGTTCATGATAAGCTCGTCGCCCTCGAACGCGCAGTTCAGCTCTGGGTGCAGCTTCAGCGCCGCCGCGACCGTACGCACGAGGACCGCGTCTATGCTGAGAGGCATGCCCTTGAACTTGTACTGCTCGCGAATCGATATAAGCGCCTCCGCGTCAACCGAGACCGTGAGCGCCGCCGTCGGCTTTTCGCGCGCGCTTTTCGCCATGCGCGACGCGATGGTCTTCCTTATGCCGCTCAGTTTCGTGCCGGGCAGCCTGACGGCAAACCCGGTTTGCTCGGCAAGGGCGGCCGAAACGAACGGTTCGGCAGGTTCTGCGGATCCAGCGGGTTCGGCGGGGTCTGCGGATCCAACTGGCCCGTCCGGTTCGACGTAAGTGCTTGGCTCATCGTCATAGGTTTCCCCCGGCTCATACGACCCGGCAGGTCCTGCCTGTTTGGCAGACGCTAAAGGCTCAACCGGTCCAGCCGCCTCAAGTGGCTCCGCTGGCCTTACCAGCCCGGCAGGCATATATGATTCAAACGGCTCCGCAGCCGCTGCCGGCTCAACTGCCTCGGCAGGCGCAAATGGTTCAAGCGGCTTCGCAGCCACTGCCAGCTCAACTGCCTCGGCAGGCGCATATGATTCAACTGGCTCCACAGCCACTGCAGGCTCAACTGCCCCAATTGCCTCCACAGCCACAGCCGGTTGAGCTACCTCGGCAGGCGCATATGATTCAACGGGCTCCGCAGCCACTGCCGGTTTAACTGCCTCCGCAGGCGCATATGATTCAACTGGCTCCGCAGCCACTGCCGGTTCAACTGCCTCGGCAGGCGCATATGGTTCAAACAGCTCCACAGGCGCTGCCGGCCCAACTGGCTCAACTGGCTCCACAGCCACTGCCGGCACAACTGCCTCGACAGGCGCATATGATTCAACGGGCTCCGCAGGCGCATATGATTCAAGCGGCTCCGCAGCCACTGCCGGTTCAACTGGCTCTACTGGCTCCACAGCCACTGCCGGTTGAGCTGCCTCGGCAGGCGCATATGGTTCAAACGGCTTCGCAGCCACTGCCGGTTCAACTGGCTCAACTGGCTCCGCAGCCACTGCCGGTTCAACTGCCTCGGCAGGCGCATATGATTCAACTGCCTCCACAAGCGCTGCCGGTTCAACTGCCTCGGCAGGCGCATATGATTCAACTGGCTCCGCAGGCGCATATGGTTCAAACGGCTCCGCAGGCGCTGCCGGCTCAAACGGCTCGGCAGGCGCATATGGTTCAAACGGCTCCGCAGCCACTGCCGACTCAACTGCCTCAATTGCCTCCACAGCCACTGCCGGTTCAAACGGCTCCGCAGCCACTGCCGGTTCAACTGGCTCAACAGTCACTGCCGGCTCAAACGGCTCCGCAGCCGCTGCCGGCTCAACTGGCTCAACAGCCACTGCCGGCTCAACTGCCTCAATTGCCTCCACAGCCACAGCCTGTTGAGCTGCCTCGGCAGGCGCATATGATTCAACTGGCTCCGCAGGCTCATATGATTCAACCGGCTCCGCAGCCACAGCCGGTTCAACTGCCTCAATTGCCTCCACAGCCACAGCCGGTTGAGCTGCCTCGGCAGGCGCATATGGTTCAAACGGATCCGCAGCCACTGCCGGCTCAACCGGCTCAACCGGCATATATGGTTCATACTGCTCAGCAGGCCCATCCGGCCCATCCGGCTCAAAGGATGTATCCGATTCGTCTTCAAAGGGCATACCCGGTTCAACCGGTTCATAAGGCACTCCCAACTCGACCGTTTCTGCCGGCCCGGCAGGCGCCACAGGCTCATCCGACTCAGCAGGCCCATATGATTCCAGTGGCTCCGCGGGCCTGACCAGCCAGGCAGGCACATTTGAATCAAACGGCACCGAAGGCGCTATCGGCTCGACCGGTACCACAGGCGCTATCGGCTCAATCGGCCCGGCAGGCGCATATTGTTCAACCGGTCCCGCAGGCGCTATCGGCTCAAACGGTACCGCAGGCGCAACCGGCTCGGCAAACCCAGCCGGCCCGGCTTTATAAGGCACTCCCAATTCCACCAT